>ERZ833963.134-NODE-134-length-110422-cov-7.598114_pt1 | contig 110422 bp, 62 predicted proteins | sample MGYA00519693_ERZ833963 | MGnify/ENA primary metagenome ERZ833963 (study PRJEB31850, sample SAMEA3708748) | human gut metagenome | biome: human gut; feature: human-associated habitat; material: faeces | place: China | collected 2014 ...
AAAAATACCTGTCAACACTTTTACAGGACAGCGCATTTTAATGCGTCGGCCCTGCTTTGAGTTATTCTCATATTAAAGCTATTACTTACATATATAAAAGCATACTGATAAGGATAAGAGCATTGTACAAGTTGGATATTCTTTATAAAGACAGAAAGAATACGGGATTTTTCTTTGAAAATCTCATTCACAAGCAATGTGAATCTCTTATAACAATGGCTTAAGTTGAACCGGTAAGATATATTTGACAAAATCGGATTGAAGAACATGAACGGAGGACGAGAAAAAAGAAAAAAACTTTCCACTACGATAAAACTATACAAAAGATAGAATAATACCGATGGAAAGGTTTCAATTAAAGGAACTTAATTAAAAAGTCTGTTTAAATTTTCCTCTTAAAAGTTTTTAGGGGATCATTTTGAAGTGAATGGAAGGGGATTGCTGCGAGTGAATTTTCCAGTATACATATAAACTCAAAAAGTAAATTCATGCACTGAAACAAAGTTGCTGTATAATAAAAAAACTCCTTGCCACATGTTTTCTCAAACGGTGGCAAGGATATTAAAAAACAAACATAAATTTACCAGTTAATTGCCTATAATCACTTTTTTGCCTTCAAGGAAATAGATACCAGTAGGAAGGTTGTTGACTGCGTTTTTACCTTGCTGAGCACTAACCAAACGAACCCGGATTCCATCCGATCCATAGATTGAGATTAGGCGAGGTTTGTCGGTTTCAATATATAAGGTATTGCCTTGCGCATAAATATGAAGGGTATTAGCTTCTTTCAGAAGTATTTTCTCCAGAGCGGTGATATCTCCTCCGGCGCCCCCAATGCTATACATTGCCGGCGCAGTCTTTAAAGCCTCCTTACTAATAACATATGCCTCAAAAGGAGTAACATCGCGCAAAGATCTGACAAAAACACTACCTGCAGGTTTTTTACTATACATAGATGTGTTAAGTGCATAAACCATGTCACTCGCTTTTATCAGCTCATAAGTAGGCACTAACGAATAATCAACAAACTCGCCTTTGTACATGGTTTGCGGAGTAGCAGGAATGGTAATCCCATCCTCATTTTCTGCACTAAAAGAGACCGTACCTACAATGTTATAATTACTATCATAGTCATTATTGTTAGGCATAGAGATTATATAAGGTTTATTCGCCTCTAATACACTTGCATCTTCAAATCCTTGATCAGTCAAAGTTCGTAACCAGAAAGGTTTAGTACCTACTCCCCCACTACTAAATGGTGCAAGCGCTCCTTTCTCCTCATTGTAATAAGACTCCACATTGAAAGGTAAAACTATAGTTTCCCAACCAGCCGCTTCTGCTATTCCGGAAGTTAACGAGAAGTCCTTTTCACAAGAAATTTTCTTCGTTTTAAAAGCGATCGGGCAATGAAATGGTTTGCCAGATACCAATGTTATATTATCAGCCACTCCATTCCGAATTACATTTTTAATCTTGGTTATACCTGTCGATACACTTGCATCCGAATTCAAATATAACAGACAATTAGAATCAGATAGATCAATAAATTGTTGTACAGTTTCAGATGTATTCCAAATAATGGATGTAAGTGATAGCGACTTCTCTAAAGCATTAGGGTTAATGTAAGTAACAGATGCCGGAATTGTTATTGAAGCCAGAGATCCACAGCTTCCAAAAGACAGTTTACCTATAGTAGTCACTCCTTCAGGAATATTGGCCTCCTGAATTCCGCTGTAATAAAATGCCCTTGTTCCTATTGCCTTTATTCCTGCCGGAAGTGTAACCGCTTTCAGACTTGCACAACTCCAAAAAACTTCATCATCAATACTTGTCAGGTGAGGAGGAAGCTCTACATCAGATAGCGAATAACATGTAGAAAAAGCAGCAGCACCAATCCTTGTCACCGTTTCAGATATCTTCACAGTTGTCAGATTACTACAACCAGTAAACGCACTTGCTTCAATGGAAGTCAGGTTACTGGGTAACACAATACTTCTGATCTGTTCCAACCCCATAAACATAAATACCCCAACAACATTATCCTCTGTATTATAAGAGATATCATTATACACAAGATAACTATCTCCCCCACTTACAATGGTAGCCCGTTCTATGTTTAATCCAAACAATTTGTTATCAGTAAACATAGATCGGATGAAACGAAAATCAGTTCCGTTTAATGGTCCGGAGATGACGAGTTCTTCTATATTATCCACATTCCCGGCTATTATTTCTTCTAAAGTTCCAGCATCAATCACTCCCACTGTGCCCTTGCTTCCATCTATCACTAAAGTTGGTTTTTCACTATAAAAATCTTTCCATTGATCTGCAGCGGCATAAAGTGCTTCCGAGCCATCCGGAACAGTCAAATTACGCGTTGCAAGAGGGAGTCCTAAAAAAACATCCACTCCTAAACTCGGAGGAGTAGGATTCAAGCAAATCACCTCACTTAAAGAGCTGCATTCCTTAAAGCTTCCTCCCATTATAGTATTCACAGTAGCCGGAATTTTGACTGACTGTAGTTTCTTACATTTTCCAAACATGTTTTCGCCTATCCGGGTGACCCCAGTTGGTATATCGATGCTGACGAGATTCGGACACTCGTAAAAGCAAGCCTCTACCAAATCGGTTAATCCGGTAGGAAGAGCAATTGTTTCGATACCTACTTCGCAAAAGGCCCCATAGTCAATCCGGGTAATAGTCGACGCCAAAGAAACTTTACTTAGCTGTTTACACCTCAAAAACATATGGCTACCTACAAAAGTATTCCCTTCTTCAAAAATCACTTCCTCTAAGTAAGAACAAGCATAAAAAGCATATTCTCCTATCGTACGAACGCTTCCGGGAATAGTAACAGAAACTAAATAAGAATATTGAAAAGCAGAACGGTCTATTGATTTTAAACTATTTCCAAAAGGATAAGAAGTCAGGTGACTATTAGCAAAAGCATACTCCCCTATGCTCGAAACGTTTTTACACCCAGTTATAGTGGACATCTCAGTACAACTCGAAAAACAGCTATACGGAATTACCGTTATGCCATCCGGAATATTTATGGATGTAAGCGAGCTGCAATAAGCGAAGGCACTTGAACCAATAGTCGTACACGCCGAGGGTATGATTACATTCTGAAGTTTCTTATCACCTTCAAAACAACTGCCACCGATCATTGTCACCGTCTCTGCCAAAACAATAGACTCCAGGTTTTCACATTGGGCAAATGCAAAAGAATCAATACATTTTATTCCATTGGGCAATATTACAGATGTCCAGGTTTTCATGTTAGAAAACATTCCAACGCCAATAGTATCATTTTTCGTATAATACGTACCATCATACGCTTCTCCACCTGATACAATTTTAGCTTCCTTCATATTTATAGAGACAAGAGCAGCCATCTCACGAATAAACTTCACATCAGTCCCATTTAGGGAACCAGAGAGTTGTAGCTCTGTCATCGTATCTTTTTTTTCACCTATCAATGCAGATAAACCACCTGCATTTTCAACATAAATATTTTCTCCCTGTATATGCAAAGTTACTAGTAGAAATAAAAGAACTAAATTTATTTTAATCGGTTTCATATCTATTATTTTTTATCAGGTGATTGATTATCAGAGTTGTCCGGGATATCACTTCTGGTAGTAAACGAATTAGTTTCTCCATAGCTTATCCCATTCATATTTACGGCATAGGCACGGATATAGTATTGAGTACCCATAGCTAAAGCCGCCAGACTTCCTGTAAAATCTTTCTTTGAGATATCCGAATTTATTTTATTATCACTGATAGTGGGTGTTGTGTTAACAGTACTGTAGCAGAATCCCCTTTCGGTTATCACCGCTCCGCCATCATTCGTTATACTCGATGAAACTCCAGCGGTCGTTTTAGTTACAGTATTAATAACGGTAACTCCAACTGTGGGCGTAGAAGAAGATTCTTTTTGTGTAGAAAACTCATTCACCACTCCATACGCCGTTCCTTCTCCGTTAGTGGCATAAGCACGAATATAGTATTTTGCATTGGGTTCGAGATCCTTCAAAACCCCGGTTATCGCCCCCCCTGTTGAAGCGTCCGAAAGTACTATTCCTACTTCTAACGTTGGCTGGTTGTTTGTCGAGCTATAGCAGAAGCCCTTAGCGGAGACAGAAATCCCCCCATCACTCACGACTGTAGCGACCGCTTTAGCAGAAGTTTCACCTATTTCACTTACAGTAGTTCCGCTAAGTGTAGGAATTACAGCAGCAGATCCTGTCTGAAATTCAGCGGTTTCACTATAGCTTATTCCTTTCTCATTTTCAGCATAGGCACGAACATAGTATTTCGTTTTCCCGGAAAGCCCTGTCAAGGCATAAGAGTACACATCCTCTCCGGTTGAGACTTCACAACTGGTATCTTGTCCAAGCAAAGGAGAAGTCTGCGTATTACTCCAACAAAAACCTTTCCGATGAATAATGCCGGATCCGGCCGAAGTGACAGTGCCGTACAACTTTGCAGAAGAAGGGGTCACATTAGTGATTTCATTCATTTTTACAACAGGCAGGGTGACAGCCACCGTCCGGAAAACAGCAACATCACCATAGGACATCCCCGCCTCATTCACTGCGTAAGCACGAATATAGTAAGTTTGGCCTTCCTCCAGTCCGGTCAGATGGGCCGTAGCCGCATTCCCTGCAGTGGAGGATGACACCTGGACATCCCGACTGTCGGGGGTATCATGAACCGTACTGTAATAAAATCCGCATGCTGTAATCTCACCGCCTTCATTCTTATCGATTGGGGCAGAAATAGATGCCGAATTTGCTGTTACATTACTCACTGTGGGATAGCCCACAACAGCCGGATTGCTCTGCACGGTGGTAAACTCCAGAAGTTCACCTTGCGCCCTTACTTCATTTCCGCCCTGCATGATCCTCGCCCATGCACGCACCCTGATTTTCTTGCCGGAAGGCAAAGAGGACATTTGCAATGAAAATTCTCCGGTCAGCTGACTGATATTAGCACTCGGATAGTTGTCTATGATGACATAACCCATATCCGACAATCCCTCAAACCACTCCAGTCCGAATTCGATAAGAGAACTCAGATCGCTCACATTCACCTTTCCTCTTACTAACGCTGATGTCCGGCTGATATCCTCTACACTCAAGGTATTGACGGAAAACTCATTGTCTACTTCTCCTCCGGGGATAATATACGAGAATACATCACCATAGCCAACACCAAGACTGCTGACAGCATATGTACGGATATAGTATGTATTTCCCGGCTTCAAGCCACCGATTGTTCCATAAATCGTTGTATCGGGCACTAATGAAATCTCTTTCAGATTGGCAATGGTAGGTTCTTGTACCTCCGAACTATAACAGAATCCTTTCTCTGTCACCAAAGTACTATTGGCCAATATACGTGCCTGCATTGTGATGGAGACATTGGTAGAGTCTTGCGGAGCACAGGAAGAAACAACGGGAAGATCAGTCGTCTTTGTTGTTACATAAGTTGTTGTACCATACCCACGCCCGTTGGAATTGATAGCATACGCACGCACTGCGTAGAGCCTTCCCGGTTTCAAGTCATTGATACGTACCTGATAGTTGGACACGTCGTCTATATTCTTTGTGTTGTCCTTCTCCGTAGGCACATAATTCGCATCTGTCGTCTCTTTCCAGCAAAAGCCGGAAAGGAACATTTCACCTCCTCCGTCATCCAGCACAGAAGTAGATACAATAAAACTTTTCTCATCGGTGCCCGAGACCTGCAAATCACTAAAGACGGGCGTCTTGCTCTCTACCGTAGTAAAGCTTTTTGTCTCCCCCTTAGCAATACTGTATCCGCTATTGGCATAACTACAATAATAATATGTCTTACCGGGTTCCAATGCCTGAAGTTGCACACTGAATTTACCTTCATTGTCTGTGCCAACTTTCACTTCAGTATATTCTGCCATACTCTGCAACGTGGAATAAAGAACACCGTATTCTTTTACCACCACTCCTTCTGCCTTTTCCATGCTTCCTGACAGAGTAGCTCCGGTTCGATAAATATTGGTCGCTTCACCAGTCGCCAACTTCGGAGCAAAATTTGCAGGCTCCGTATCCTTTTCACAGGCTGCCATCACTAACAGCAGACTGCATATAATAAGATGTGTTATCTTTTTCATTTTTTACTTCCACTAATTAAAATATAATACCCACTCCAACAGTAACTTCATGATGCTTGAAATTCACAGTGTGAAATCCTACAGAAAGAGCAAACTTACCCAAACGCCCGATAACACCCAGTTCGGCAGCAACACCTACCGCCGAATGATCAGTATTCTTCACCAATTCACCTTCTACAGTTTCCCAAGCCAATGTACGGCTACCATACCCTGCACCTGCATAGAGATAAACGGGCTTCCATAATTGCCGCAGATAACCGGCAGTGACCGACAAACGGGCTTTCTGAGTGACTCCTTCTTTGTAATAGGGAGTACCCTCACCTCCGGAAGTCAACGCGCCGCTATCATCACACTCCAAATCAGCGGAAGCAGAACCGAAATCACTACGAAACTTTACATAAGCTCCGTTCTTGCGAACAAAACCAATCATACCGCCATAAGACAATTGTGAAGGATGATAACCTACTTCAGCCATCACCAGCATACGACGTGGCTCTTTAGGTTTAATCGTGGAAATCATTGTGAAGGTTTGCCCGTTTGTTTCTCCGGCGGAGATATTCACCACCGTATCTATAGGAAAGAAAAGATCTTTCTCTATACGAAGTCTATAGGAACGTATTGGCATACGGTCACTTTTATAAGGTGTTTGCCCTGCCAAAGTACCATCAATGTAAACATTGGCATCCTGCTCCGGTAAAGAAAAGACTTCGAGGTATCCGAATTTTGGTTTTAAAGTAACACTCATAATCTTCTGTTCACTCCCCAAATCGACGACTCCGGCTTCCGAAGCATACATCGGAGCTTCCACACGATAGGTATGACTACCTTTCTTCATGGTAGCCGTGAAGAGCCCTTTTTCCGTAGGCACCTTTTCATCATCTATATAGATAGTAGCATCAGCTGGGTCGGGGCGCATCACTAAAAGTTGTGTATTTGTATCTACAGGTTCGTGGGAAGTACCGTCATTGACTCGTACTTCCATTTCATAGACGGTAGATTTATCAATAATATCGGGGTAAAAGTAATTGCGTAGCACCCCATATTTGTCATGCATAATAGAAATACGGCGAGCGCCGCGAGGTACATAAAGCCAGATTTCGCCCGGTTTGTTTTCACGGGCAGTGATTCCTAAAGCGTCCGGTTCGAACATCAGATCTTTTACAGTAGTTACAATCCGGACCAGTGCACATACTTCTCCGTTCTGATCTCTCTTAGGAGCCGTGACGCGAGCTGTAATATCAGTTTCCATTCGGTTAAAAGAAGCAACTTCTATTTTTCCTTGTGCATAGACCCACTGAGATAAGAAGCTGGTCAAAAAGAGGACTACTAAAAAGAAGCCACGCCTTGCTTGGTTTGTCATTGTGTATAGTTTTTATTCCGCCTGTCCTCTTTGACGGAGGTTAACTGCATAAAGAAGGCGCGAGGACTGTTAATTCTATTCTAAATCCGAGGCTCTGGAAAATGCCCATGTCATGAATAGACAACAATCCTCACGCCTAACTATAACGTTGGCGTGAGAAGACTGTTGCTATTATCCCATGACATTTTGAATTTTCCAGATTCCGAATTAGGGGATAATAACTTTACGCTTCTTGCGTTTTTTTCTAATATTTAAAAGTTTTGCTTATTATAACTCGCCACCACGAATAGCAAAACTATATTGCAAATGTATAACAATTTTCTATCACAGCCACAGCAAAAAGAAAAAAAAAGAACAAATTTATTATAGATTTATTTCCACGTACCGGAAAACCAGTACAAAATATTCTTCTACAAAAAAGAAAATAACATATTGCAAAGAGAATATTCTGAAGATAAATGAAACGATAATTCATAGCTGTACAGAAAAAACGTATAGATAACCACTCAAATAGATTTCCAGTAAACAACTGATAATCATATATACATATATATAAAACATATACTTTTACTATACAAGAATGTACACTTCCGGTTATTCAATGTCACCTATAAAATTGCAATATTCTAAAAGCTTATTTCAATAAGTACTGTATCCTAATTAAAAGATAGTTTTATTGAAATGCAGACTATCACAAATTCACGCAAAGAATATCGACGCTCAAGTACAGCAAGCCATCTAATTTGCGATAATCTGCGATCATTTACGTTTTAATGAAAGAAAATAACAGGCTACCTATTGTTTTATTTTTACACCCAAAAAAAATTACGACAAGGTATCTATCAATGTCATTCAAATATCTCCATAAATTAAAATATCACAATATATCTATCAATAAAAAAGAATGTATATCACAATTAATTCACACAATATATTGAGTTGAAACAAAAAAAGCAACTCTCCATTACGTAATCTCTTTCTATTGTGGGTTCTTTAAGTAGAACTACCCATATCAGATTCATTTATGATAAAAAAGTTAGCACCAAATACAATGAGAAACCCAATTCCCTTATCCAATCTAAAACGATGGAATGATGACTCGTAGAAAACTAAATCTAATAACATAGATAGAATAAAGTACTTCATGAAATACTATAAATATCCCTGCTACAATAAATGAAAACAATATCAATGAATCAATTCTGATCAATCAATTATAATAAATCTTATAACATGTACAACAGCTATCATTTTAATCAATCAATACTAAGAAACACCTTTATAGTGTTTGCGTTGGTTGTCAGCGCATTGCTTCCCGGTAAGGCACTTGCAACAGGTATTGATTTTCAAGTAAAGAATGTGACTGTACGCGAAGCTGTATTGAAACTGCAACAGCAATATGGATTTTCCGTAACAGTAGAATCGAATGACGTGGACATGAATCGTAAAGTTTCAGTCTCAGCTAAAAATGAATCTATTAGTACAATACTTAGCCGTATATTTACGGGACAAAATGTCACTTATACAGTGACCAACAAAAGTATTATCATCCAAAACCGGAAACAACCAACCGAGAATACCCCTGCGACACCAAAGCCACGCCCGATTTCCGGAAAAGTGATAAATGGTACTGATAAAGAACCACTTATCGGTGTTACCGTCCTTAATCCCGAATCGGGTAAAGGCGTAATCACCAACGTGAACGGTGATTATTCCATTGAAGCGATTTCAGGACAAACACTGAAGTTTTCTTATGTAGGCTTCTCCGATGTTTCGATAAAAGTAGGCAATTCAAACGTCTTGAATATTACCATGACCGAGAATTCGACTATACTTAACGAAGTAGTAGTAGTCGGATTCGGTAGCCAGAAAAAAGTAAACCTAACGGGAGCTGTCGGGGTGATTGGAAATGAAGAGATCAACGGCCGCCCTGTCGCTTCCGCTGCACAAGCCCTGCAAGGGCTGGACCCATCGCTAAATATTGGCATTAATACCGGTAGAGCCGATTCAGGCTATGAAATAGATATTCGTGGTGCCGCATCTCTAAATGGAGGTACCCCACTTATTCTCGTCGACGGTGTGGAGATGGAGCTTAACCGCCTTAATCCTAACGACATAGAGTCAGTATCCATATTAAAAGATGCAGCAGCGGCTTCGGTATACGGTGCAAAAGCCTCAGCCGGTGTAGTATTAGTCACCACCAAAACCGGTAGTGATTCCAGCGTAAAAGTTACATATAACGGCCGTTTCGGTCTATTAAAGAACACCACAAGTACCGACTACATAACCAGTGGTTACGACTGGGCCAAAGTAGTTGACCGCTTTTTCTATTATTCGAATAAGGGGATAAACTATCTTAAATATGATGAGGACGATTGGAATGAACTCGAGATACGTCGCGGCGATAAGACCGAAAACCCCGAACGCCCGTGGGTAGTAGCCGAAGAAGACGGAACATACAAATATTACGGAAATTTCGATTGGTATGATTACATTTACAAACGTACTCGCATGCAACATGAGCACAATGTATCGATAAGAGGGGGAAATGACAGGGTAAAATACTACGTCAGCGGCCGTTATTACAATACCGAAGGGATTATGAACCTGCAAAATGACCCTTATGACAATTACAGTATTCGCGGAAAGTTAGACATTAATATTACAAAGTGGGCCCGCTTTAGCACCAATCTGAACTATTTTTATGGTAAAATGTGGTGGCCAGGAATGAAAAACCAGCAAACGACATTTCGTAATGTAACCATGGGTGGTTCTCCATTATTTGTCCCTAAAAATCCCGATGGAACAATCGTACATAGTACCGAAATAGTAAACCAAGGAGCCGGCGTACTTGGTGACATGAACCTGATGCTTACTTACGGCAAAACTTCCAACGAAGAGGTAGTGAATGAAGCGACAATTAAAAACAACCTTGAATTAGATATCGTGAAAGGATTAACATTGCATCTGAGTCACGCATATCGTTTTTCTCATGAATTCGGACAATATCGCTATAACAATGCACCGTATTCTTCACATGAAGGCGTGATTTCATGGGAAACCACCAGCAAATTTCGTAACGAACTTCAAGAAACCAACCAATCGCTCTATAAACAGACATTTGAAGCATTTGCCGATTATTCGCACACTTGGAATCGGGTACACAATTTCAAAATTGTAACCGGTATGCAATATGACACCCGTTATTACCGCAAGAATGCGGTATCGGTCGATGGAAATCTTTCGGAAGACCTGAATGATTTCAACCTCTCTGCCGGATCGACTTATTCTGTCAGCGGAGGACAATCAAAGTACAAGACACTCGGTGTCTTTGGACGTGTTAATTATGACTATGACGGCAAGTATCTGTTTGAAGCATCCGGACGTGCCGACGGATCGTCACGTTTCTGGAGTCGTAACCGCTGGGGATACTTTCCTTCAGGTTCTGTCGGATGGCGTATCAGTCAGGAGAATTTCTGGGAACCTTTACGCCAGTGGTGGAATAATGCCAAAATACGTTTTTCTATCGGTAGTCTTGGCAACCAACAAGTATCGGACTACCTGTTTGTTCAAAAGATCAACACCAACCTCACCAGTGGAGATTTTACGTTCAATGGTACAGATAAGCTGACATATGCCCGTGAAGACGCCCCTGTAGCCAATGATTTGACATGGGAAAAGATAACGACGTATGACTGGGGAGTCGACCTTGCTTTTTTAAACAACAGACTAACATTCAGTGGTGACTATTACATACGCAACACCACCGATATGATGATGCCGGGAGCATCACTCCCCGGAGTTTACGGTGCAAGCGAACCGCGTACCAATGCTGCGGATATGCGTACTAAAGGTTGGGAACTCAGTTTCGTCTGGCGCGACAGAGCGACTCTGTTTAGCCGGTCGTTCTCTTATTCGTTGCGCGCCAGTCTCGGCGATTACCAGACCAAAGTAACCCGGTTCGACAATGATACCCGACTGATCTCGGAACACTATGTAGGTGAAAAACTCGGAGATATCTGGGGGTATAAAATCGACGGCCTTTTCCGTACCGATGAAGAGGCGGCAGAATATGCCCAAAAAGTTGACTGCTCCTACTTTACCAAACGTATCGACGCCACAGCCACCCGCAAGGGACTTCATGCCGGCGATCCGAAATTCCTGGATCTCAATGGAGATAATAAGATTTCCATCGGTAAAAACACGGTCGAAGATCCGGGAGATCGGGTAGTCATCGGTAATTCACTTCCAAGGTACTCTTATACATTCGGTGGTGATTTTTCATGGAACGGCATCGATTTTTCTATTCTGTTTCAAGGTGTGGGCAAACGCAACTGGTATCCCAGCTCCGGCCAAGCCAATCTTTTCTGGGGACCGTATTGCCGTCCGCACAATACATTCTTAAGCCAGCAATTGGTTGATCAGGTATGGAGCGAAGATAATACAGATGCATACTTCCCATTCCCTCGCGGTTATGAAGCATACTCTGACAATACCAATTCTCACTATACTCTGACATCACCCAATGACCGGTATATCCAGAACGTAGCCTATCTACGGCTTAAGAATCTGACAGTAGGCTATACTCTTCCGGTGTTAAAAAAATATCTCCAGCAGGTACGTATTTATTTCACCGGAGAAAATCTTGCTTACTGGTCGCCAATGAAGAAATACTGTAAATACATTGATCCCGAAGCAGCTGTTTCGTCTTCGTCTTACGTTGAGAATTCCGGTGAAGTATACAATTTCAGTAAGGTATTCTCATTTGGCATCGATATTACATTCTAAAAAACAAACCAGCTATGCGTACTATAAAATATATATTCATATCCGCCGCCTTATTAACAGGCTTTGTATCGTGTGACCTTAATGAGTTTCCTAAGGATTCCATCAGTCCCGACACCTTCTTTCATACAGAATCAGAGTTGGAACTTTATACCAACCAGTTTTATCTCATGGAACCTACCGCAGTCAATCTGTATGACGAACCATCCAACCTGATTGTTGATGGTCTGTCTCAGAGCGATGTCGTAGTAGGACTGACACGTACCGTTCCTTCCTCCGGCGGGGGATGGTCATGGTCTTATCTGAGATATATCAACTATTATCTGCAAAATTCCCATCGCTGCAAAGATGCATCCGCCCGCAAACGCTATGACGGTGTTGCCTATTTCTGGCGTGCCTACTTTTACTTTGAAAAGCTGAAACGTTTTGGCGAGGTACCATGGTATGATCAGGTATTGGCTTCCGACCAAGACGAACTTTTGGCCAAACCACGTGACAGCCGCGACGTCATCATAAATCATATCATAGAAGACTGCAACAAAGCTGCAGAAAGCCTTCCTACATCATCCTCTATTTATAAAGTTTCACGTTATGCAGCCCTTGCATTAAAATCACGTGCATGCCTTTTTGAAGGAACTTTCCGTAAATACCATGCCGGCCACACATTTAATAAAAGCAATTTACCTTATGAAGCTATCTTGCAGGAATGTGTTAATGCATCGCTTGATATTATGAATGATAAAAAGTATTCCATCTACTCGACAGGGAAAAACCCTTATTATTCACTCTTTACTTCAGAAAGCGCCATTGCACAGGAAGTAATTCTTGCACGTTGCTATGGAGGTAATTTCGCACATGCAGTCGACGCCTATGCATTAATGCCCTCCAAAGGCATGGCCGGTTACACCAAGGCACTCGTTTTCTCTTACTTAATGCAAGACGGCAGTCGCTTTACCGATAAAGCAGGATGGGCAACGATGCCATTTACCGAAGAGACCAAAGAACGCGATCCGCGTCTTGCACAAACAGTATTGACACAAAATACCCAATACATCGATGGTACAGAAGGAACCTTCAATTTTGCCAATACCGTGACAGGATATCCGATGCTAAAGTACATTTCAGGACCCAATTTTGTCAATGCTTCGACAATAGATATACCTATTTACCGTATGGCCGAAGTATACCTCAATTACGCCGAAGCCAAAGCCGAACTGGGAACATTGACACAAGATGACCTCGATCACTCCATCAATTTAATCCGTGATCGCGTAGGAATGCCCCACCTGGACAAATCAGCAGTAAATGCCGATCCTGACCCGTTCCTCACATCTGAACTTTATGGATATAAGAATGTGGATAACGGTCCTAACAAAGGAGTCATTCTTGAGATCCGTCGGGAGCGTTCGATAGAAATGGTAAGCGAAGGCATCCGTTTTGCCGATTTATGCCGCTGGCGTGAAGGCCAACTTCTGGCCCAGCCATTTTATGGACCCTATGTACCCGGTGAAGGCCGTTATGACATGGATGGCAATGGAAAAATCGATTTTGTGGTTTATCTGGACCGCCGTATTCCCGCTCCGGGAGTAACTCCATTAAAAATAAACCAAGACATATTCCTGTCAGAAGGAGAGACCGGTTATATTCTGGCTCACGGACAATTAATGAGGGCCTTCAACGAGGACCGAGATTATCTCTATCCAATCCCAAGTAATGAACGTACACTTACCAAAGGTATGATTACACAGAACCCCGGATGGGATGACGGACTAAATTTTTAACCACATCTTATTCGCAAGTCAGTTATTATTAAGTTTTAAATTACAAGTAAACAGTATGTTAAAAAGAAAAATAATCTATGTATGGATATCTGTCTTAATGGTTTCCGTAAGTGGCTTTTGCATGGATACCATGAACGAAGACAAAGTACATACTCCGCAAAAATTGCGAATAGGTACAACTATAAGCGTTTTCGGCGGTTTGCAAGGGTTAACCTATGAAAACCTGAAAGAAGCACGGTCTGCGGGTATCTCTGACATAGAAATTTCTCTCACCGGCTTAGTAAATGGAGATCATCCTATTCCAAATGCCGAATTAAAAGAGAAATTCCGCCAGGTAAAACACAATGCTGACAGTGCAGGGATCAACATCTGGTCGATACATATGCCTTATGGGGCCGACTGTGACCCGTCACACATTGACGAAACCATTCGTTCACACTCCGAAAATGCCTACCGTAGCTACATCGATGTCGTCAGCGTATTGGAGCCGGAAGTAATCCTGTTCCATCCAAGCTGGCGGTTAGGCCTCAACGAACGCAAGGAACGCATGAGCCAACTGGTAAAAACCATCACTTCCCTGAATAAAGATGTAAAGGAGATAGGGGCCATCATTGTATTGGAAAATCTTCTCGGATACAAATTACTTCGCAGTCCCGGGGTAGAACGCCCGTTGGGCCGTACTGTCGAAGAGATGGTTGAAATTATGGATTTAATGCCGGCTGATGTTTATGCAGCAGTCGACATGAATCACATCAAAAATCCCGAACTGCTGATCGCTGCACTCGGCTCTCGCATAAAGAGTGTCCACATTGCCGACGGTGACGGAGAGAAGGAGTGTCATCAGCTCCCGGGACGCGGGAAAAACAATTGGGTTCTTATTCTTCAGGCACTTGATCATGCCGGTTACACTGGTCCGTTCCTCTATGAAATAAGAGCAAAAGAAGTAGATGGATTTACAGATCTTGTCACCGCCTATAATCTGCTTTATGAAAATTATATAAAGTCTTTACAACCGTAAGGAGGCTGTTGTCAATACCTCCTCAAACGTATAAAAACTCCAAGTGATTTTACCAATACATTATTAACAAATCTATGAGAATTATGAAACTAAAACATTTCTTACTCTGTGTGATGGGAATTTTGATTCCTACAACCGTTTTTTCGGCTGAATACTATGTCGTACCGGGGTTACGTGCTACAGGCAACGACGGTTCATCCTGGGAAAAAGCGATTACCATGTATGACATTTTCGAAAATGATGCCGCTGCTGCAAAAAACGATGAGGTATCCAAGTATAAAACCGGAGACGTATTCTTTCTTGCAGGAGGAACCTATTACAATGCTACCAGTCCCGGTTCCGATGCCGGGCGCATTTATCGTGGCTATATTTTCGTTGGAGGATGTGATCAAAGTAAAGGTGTGGTTACTGAGTGGCCTGCCTATCCATCGGCAACACCTACAATTTTCTCCGGTGACCTCGACGAAAACGGAGGACCGAGTGCAGGCGACCTCCGTAATTTAATTCATGTGCGTCAGGCTCGGAATGATGATGCCGAGAACCTGGCCCACATCTGCAAACTGATAGGTATCGATTTTACCTGTTCATATTCTCCCGAAGGTTCAACTAACGCAAGTGGAGCAGTTTATTGCACGCAGGGAGCCATCGAACTTCAATATTGCAATATATATAATAATATAAGCAAAGGCGAAGGTACGGGAGACGGAATCGGTGCCGGTATCCACATCTATGGCGGACTTTATCATATAAAAGACTGCAATGTATACAACAACAAAGCGCATAAGACCGGAGCCGGATTCCGGTGTACTTCCCGCAGTTCTAAGAAAGCGAATGGCGTAATCGAACGTTGTTACTTTGGTAATAATGAAGTGGAATCCCGTTACGGTGGTGCCATCACCCAATCTTCAGGAGAAAATATGTGGATCATAAATTCCACTATTGTTGACAACAAGGCCTTTTACGAAGGTGCCGGAATCTGCGCCAATGGCAGTTCCTTTGATGATGATGTACGTGCAGTACATATCATAAACTGTACAATTGCCGGCAATACATGCGCTGCCGATCCTTCGGAACTATATGCTGAAGATACGGAAACCGGTACTGTCACTAATCCTGGTTCATGGTTGGGATCGCAAATACGTATTGCCTGTGATCCGGCAGTGAATATCTGTAATTCCATTATTGTCGGACGCGAAGATGACGGTACAGTTGCCAAAGCCGCTATCGTTCTTACCGGTACGGAAAAGACACCCTCCAGCGCCTATTTAAATTCGTATGGTGGCAGCATATTAGGCACGTTCGGCTCGGTCATGAATTCTCCAACCATTGCTATCAACTGGAACAATGATCACATGGATGGCAGTAACCCGAATACTTATTCCAAGATATTCGGCACAACCACAGCTGGCGAAAACGGCGGATTCACCAAGACGCTGAAACCTGTAGATAATGGCATTCTCGACCAACTCGGAGTTTACGCCCTTTATGGTTTCGAACTTGGAGAGTACATCAAGACTCTAAAAGATGAAGGCAAATATCTCCCGTTCGAGATCGACGTTACTGTAGACCAGACCGGTTCGAAACGTAGCCAGGAAGAGATTAACGGTGAAACAGCTCCGGGAGCCTATGACTTCTTGACCAATCATGGGACCGGTATTACCGACACGAATTCTCCGATGTCCTCTCTCAAATTACAAGTATCGGGTGATGGTATCTACCAGATTGTAGGACTCACCGACAATGCTACGATACATATTTATAATTTACAAGGTATACGTATCCGGTCTATTACCCAAGGTAACACGATTGACCTGCGTGATCTCACAAAAGGCATTTACATGGCTAACGTGAACGGACAAACGTTCAAAGTTGCCAGATAATATTGTAACTAATCTATTGAACAGGTCCGTCTGCTTTCCGTATCTGGAAAGCAGTCGACTTGTTTGTTTTATAAATCATTATTATATGGCTTTCTATCATATCAAATACAGACTATTCGCCATTCTATGGTTATTTTTATCGGCCCTGTCGACGGTCGGTCTAGCCAATACCACGACTTTAAACGTCGGATGTTTCAATATCCGTTTCAAAACGAGCGCCGATCAGGGAGAGCTAAGCTGGAACAACCGTAAGAGTTATGTTGCACGGACAATTATCGATTTCAAATACGATATTGTCGGAGTCAACGAAATGAATGCCGGTTCACAACAAGAGGACATGAAAAGTTTACTTCCGGAGTATTCATTCGTAGAATGGGGAGGAAACTCATCGACAGTGCCCAATCAGGGAACAATCAATGCGGTATTGTTTCGTACCGATAAGTTCGATCTGCTTGAAGAAGGACATTACTTTTTGTGTACAGACCCCTCGAAATCACTACTTTCGTGGGATAACAGCAGCGGGAACAAACGTTTCACCGTATGGGCCAAGCTGAAAATCAAGGAAACAGGCGATATCTTTTATTATTTCATCACCCATCTCGATCATCAGGGAAGTGATGCCCGCAATGAAGGAACGCGCGTTAACATGGAAAAAGTACGTTCCATTTCCGGTCATTACCCCGCCATCATATGCGGTGATCATAATTCGTCGGCCATACGTTATCCGTTCTATGACCTTTGCAGTGCCTATATGTCAGACAGTCGCAAAGTATCGGAAACCCCATTCCCATGGCCTAAGGACGGAACCTTGTGCAAATGGGATCCCGAGAAAAAAGATGGGACCAGACTGGATTATGTATGGGTAAAAGGGATGAAAGTACATACATACAATCATATCAATGAGACTTTCGGACGCAGTGTCACTCCTTCCGACCATTTTCCCGTGATAGTGAACGTCTCATTAGAACCTTTCGTGGCCTCCCATACCCGTTATGTCGATATAAATGCTGCTGATGGTGGCGATGGAAGCAAGTCAGCGCCGTTCCGTAATATCCAGGAAGCTGTCGATGCCACTTGCAACGGCGATACCATTTACGTTGCCCAGGGATATTATACCGTAACCGAATCGGAGCAATTTAAAGGTCGGGACGCTACACTCAATATTCCTCATTCTCTGGATATATTCGGCGGCTACGACTCTGCATTTAAAGAAGTGACGGGGCGTACAGTTCTATCAGGAGATATAAACGGCGATGATGAAATCGCAGACGGAGTATGGACCGGTAATGAAGAAAATGCTTATCATGTAGTGACAGTTCAGAAATACTGCGCACTGATGCTTTGCAATTTCGAAATTGTCGGAGGAAACGCCAACGGAAATACTACCACAGGGGCAGGTATCGCCAGTCTGGGTTCCCGACTGATACTCGATAATGTGATTATCCGCAATAATCAGGCCACGGGTCAAGGTGCCGGAATCTATGCAGCCGGCCAATTATTATGTACCGATTGCCGGTTTATCCGTAACATCTCCTCAGCCAACGGCGGCGCTTATTTCACTGCCTATGCCGGTGTGGAATTATGGTGGCGCCATGCAATGACTGATTGTTACTTCTCGGAAAATGAAGCAGTACAAGGTTCTGCCGGATACCATTCAGGATACTCGTGGGCTTACCTGGGACACAACACTTATGTCGATAACAAGGCTACTTACGGAGGTACCGTCTCCCTCAACGGAACAGCCTATGCTTCTAAAACGACTTTAGTCAACAACACCTTTGTCAATAACCGGGTAGAAGCTATCGGCGGTGTCATTAACGAAATGAAAGGAGGATCGGCCATCTATGCCAATTTGAATGTAGCATCTACAATTTCGATCGTCAATAATACGATTGTCGGAAACCATGCATCATGCTACAAAAACGGTACACCTACCATCGACTTTTATGGTGCAGCCGTGCATATTTACAACGGAACACCATTCATTTTCAACAACGTGATTGCCGGAAATCGCTCCACTTCAGCGCATACTGGTGATGTTTATAATGCAGGACAGCTGGCAACTACCGGTTATAACATCTTTTCGAGTGCCGATAATATAAATATAACACCGGCAGAAACCGATATTTTAGGAACCTCAGTCGATTCATCCATCCTATTGCTCGGTAATATGCTTGAGAGTAACATAGTAGAAGGAGATATTATCCCTGTTCTGGCACTAAACGGTGGTCCGGTTGAGACAGTCAAAGTAAAAAAACGTTTTTTCGGATCGAATGCAATCAATGTGCTGCCGGCATCTCAATTGGAAGAAAAATTATTAAAAGGAGATGTAGATAACACGATTGAACTGCGAAACAAACTGATATTCGACCAACGAGGAGTAGAACGTTTAACCGATGGAACCTCATCGATCGGTGCGTATGAATATGGAAGGGAAGGTACGGGTATTACCGAAACAGCAAGTGTCGCCAATCCGGTCAAAACATACCAGAACGGTTCTATTTTATATCTGTCTACTTCTATGACATTACAGGATGTGAAAATATTCTCTATGACCGGATCAACGGTTATTCTTCTGGGCGAAGTTACCACAGGAGAGACTCCAGTCAATGTTTCCCGGCTTTATCCCGGAGTATATATATTATCCTGGAAAGGAGGAACTTCACGGTTTATAAAAAGATAAATAAGATTATCTGCCAGTAAATTAAAAATCACCCACGCTGCAACTATTGAAGCGTGGGTGATTTCATTGAAAGGAAAGTTATAGCACACTCTCCATCTTTCTTTTTACTCCGGTGATGAAATACAAGCTGCCCATCCCCCACCCGGTGCAAGTCGGACAACAATCTCATTCTGTTCCAATACTTCGGACGTTCTCCGGTAATCCTGAGCTGCCCGATGGGCATTTACTCCATCACTGAATATCTCGATCCGCTTCCCGATGCAATCATCCGGTAATCTCACCTTCAGTTCACGGGTATCCCAATTCCCCAATGCTCCGATATACCAATTATCACCTCTACGCCGAGCCACGACAATATACTCGCCAACTTTACCATCGAGCACGAAAGTGTCATCCCAAACTGTGGGAATCTGGGATATAAACCGGATACACTCCTGTTCACGCATATAATTGGATGGAGAATCACAAAGCATGTTAAGCGGAGAATCGAATACGACATATTCTGCAAGCTGATGGCAACGGGTGCCCTGACTCATCGGATTACTCCTGTTCGGAAAATATCCACCTTTGACACTATTGCGCATCGCTCCCTGCGTATAATCCATCGGACCAGCCACCATGCGAATGTATGGCAATAAAACATCGTAAGAAACCATATCGACATCGGGCTTGGACCATTTCAACTGTTCAAGCCCGAATACCGCTTCATAATTGATCACATTGGGATACGTGCGTTGCATACCCGTTGGTTTGGGACAGCCGTGAAAATCGACAAGCATCTTATGGGCTGCGCATACCTCAGCCGTACGGTACATAAAATCAATCATCTCCTGGTCATCACGATTAAGGAAATCTATTTTAAAACCTTTGATACCCATATCGGCATAATGCGATACGACCTTTTCCAAATTAAGTTCCATCGCCAGATAACCGGCCCACAAAATAATATCAACTCCTTTTCTCCTCCCATGATCTACTATTGCCTGAAGATCTATTTCCGGGACGACATCAAGAAGATCACACTTTCCCTTAGTAGCCCATCCTTCATCGAGAATAACATACTCGATGCCGTTTTCGGAAGCAAAATCAATGTAGTATTTATAAGTTTCCGTATTAATGCCAGCCTTAAAATCTACTCCATAAAGCCCCCAGTCATTCCACCACTCCCAGGCAACCTTTCCCGGTTTGATCCATGACCGATCGGTTACGCGTGACGGAGCTGCCAACCGATATACCATATCGTTTTCCATCAACTCTCCGTCGCGACGTGTAACAATGAAAGTCCGCCACGGAAAAGTCCGCGGTGCATTGATCTTCGCAATATAGGGATACCGCGAAGTAACCAAATGTTCAAGATCATTATGTCCGCCCTGTACCACACTTTTCGGATAAGGCGCAAAGACTCCTCTCAACTGCGGTCTGCAACTATCTGTCGCTAAATACATTCCGGGATAATCTTCAACATCGGCTTCGGCAATACACAATTTTTCGCCATACTCCAGATTGACAAGTATCGGTGTAAACAACAGATTTTTTTCATCGAAATCCTTCAACGGAAGATACGTATACAGATTTTGCATATCATTCCAAAACTGCTGTTCACGGGTGGCGTCCTTTCGTTTCTTACGGTCACGTACATACGGAGCCCATGTCTCAAAATTCTGAGATAACCGATACACTGCCTTTTCATTCTTCACTGTGTACTCCTCCGAAAGTGAAGATACAAAACGATAAGCCATTCCGTCATCATACATCCGGAATTCGATACTGAAACCGGCAGTCGTGGTCAATATCAACCGGTTATATTTATCTCGCACCTGTGATTTCTTATACAGTGGAGAAAGAATCACTTCATCAACAGACGAGCGTTGTACTTTTTTCACTTTCATATCGGCCCCCCAAACTGTGCCATTCATCCATTCCATAGCAATGGTTGATGGAGACAATATTGATTGGTGTTCATTGGAAAGAGTGAACGTAAGACTATCACCGACATTAATTTCACTCGTAAGCCTCCCATCAGGAGAGCCCAGTTTATATTCGGCAGCACCAGCTATTGTAACAGTGAAAGCCACCGTAAACATTAAAAAAACTTTCTTATATTTCATCTTTACAAATCAATAAGTAAATGTACAAATGATAGGATAATGGTCAGATATCCACCTCACACCATAAACTGGCTTATCAATGGTCTCAAACACCAACGGGCAAGCATTACGATAGAAAATATGATCCAGATTCTTGTTTCTTACCAAAGGAGAAACGCGTCCGAAACCATTAAAGCTGGAATGATCATCCGTTTTGGAAGCATCTTCTCTGGCAGAAGCAAACCAACGGTAAAATGGAGCCAAGCTCTCACGCCGCGGATCATAGGGATTGTAAGAAGCATTCATATCACCGGTTAAGAAAACAGTTGCCTCCTCCCCGGCGATGGTCTTCATTCTATTGTTTATCAATGCAGCACACCGGGCACGCACCTCAGTGTCCACCGGTTCTTTTTTATAGGGCAAATGAGTGGTGACAATATAAAATTCTTTCCGGCTTTTTTTATCCTTGAGTTGCAACCACAAAGCGGCCCGATAATGTCTGTCAGTCGAGTCCCACGGTTGGGATGGAGCTTCGGGAGTAGCACTCAGCCAAAAATGTCCCGAACGTATCACTGAATATTTCTCACGAAGATACAACAATAATACTCCTCCGGTGCGGGAATCAGGTAACGTGTCGTTCATCTCTATACGATAATAGCCATAATCAGGTAGCATGGCAAAGATTTGCTGCCACATCTCGTTGCGTGGTTCCTGCATGCCTATCACGTCGGGACGGTACTGGGCGATCATACGGGCACACGGTTCCCGACGCCGATCCCATGCCGTATCAAGAGAATCATTCGGATTATTGAAACGGATGTTGAACGACATCACCTTTACAGAATCCAACACGACAACATCGTCATGATAATCTTGAGCGATAGCACAAGAAAAACTCAGCAGTAAAATACCAGACAAAAGAATGTTTTTTTTCATATATGTATCTTTAAAATTATACTATGAAGACTTATCAAAAAGTACTGAATACGTAACCAACAACACAAAACCGACACTGATTTAAAAAACATTAACATGCTTTATTACAACAGCAAAGCCGTCAAAAACCACAATATTCAAAACAAATAAAAATACCGACTACGTAGATGTATGATGTGATGTGTTCCTTGAATGAGTGTTCCTTTAAATTAAAATATTGACAAAATGAAAAAAAGAAAGTTAGGATTGTTCCCTAAGGTATTGATTGCGATAACTATCGGTTCGTTATTGGGACTTATAGCGCCGGATGTTATGATCAGAATATTTAAAACCTTCAATGTATTCTTTGCACAAATTCTCAAATTTATCGTACCCTTACTCGTATTGGGCCTTGTGACTCCATCTGTAGCTAATCTGGGACGTGGAGCTGGAAAGATGCTATTGAGTGTTATCGTTATCTCATATCTGTCAACGATAGGTGCAGGATTTTTTGCATATGGTTTTGCTTCAAGTCTGCTTCCTCATTATCTAAGTATTGGTGAAATTTCTACCTCTGCGCTGGAAGGAAAAGTATTCGAGCCCTATTTCAATATCAAATTCCCTCCGATTTGTGACATACTGACAGCTCTCCTCTTGTCATTCATGCTCGGCATCGGCATTATTTTCACCAAAGCCCCGGGACTGAAGAAAGCCTTCGATGAATTCGGAGAAATTGTAAAACTCACGATTGAACATGCCATCATCCCTCTCTTACCATTCTACATCTTTACAATGATATGTGAGATGAGTGCTGCCGGTCATCTGTCAACCGTCATGGGAACAGGTGTTAAAGTCATTGCAACCGGTGTTATCCTATCTATCTGTTACCTCATTATCCAATATATCATAGCCGGACTGGTGGCTAAAAAAAATCCTTTTAAATGTATATGGAATATTATGCCAGCGTACCTGACAGGCTTTTCAATCTGTTCCAGTTCGGCCGTTATTCCAGTCACTCTCGAGTGTGCCATGAAGAATGGTGCGACTAAAGAGATCGCCAACTTTACTGTCCCTCTTTGTTCAACAGTCCACATGTGCGGATCGACTATCAAGCTTATCACTACATCAATCGCAGTGATGTATCTGAGCGGAATGAACATTAGTTTCGCCCTCTTTGCCAATTTCATCCTTTTGCAAGGGATTTCAGCCGTAGCTGCCCCCGGAGTAATGGGAGGAGTTTTAATGGCATCAATCGGATTATTGGAATCGATTCTCGGTTTTTCGCCTGAACAGAGTGCCCTGATGATGGCCATTTATCTGGCTCTCGACGGATATGGCCCAGCATGTAACGTAAGTGGAGACGGCGCTATCACCCTTATTATCGACCGCTTTTTCGGAAAGAGATATGCATCCGCACAATAATAAAATGTCTATTTTCAAAATCGGATTACGTAGTCATATCATGTAATGTATTCCTTTAATATAAGGAAAGATTAATAATAAATATATGAAAAAAGAAAGCATAAAGATGTTTTTTGAGAGTCAGTCCACCCCCGCTGATTCCGAGAAAATAGAGCAATGGTATATAAACAATATCAATAATGCCGAATTGGACACTATTCTTCTGGAACTGTTGAAAGAATGTACTCATCAGGATGAACAAAAAGCCAGAAACGCGTTCAACCGCACATGCTATCGTATAGGTATCGGGACACCCCAAGGCATAAAAAAGAGGAAGACGATATACCGCTGGATATCGGGAATAGCCGCCACCGTCCTGATATGCGGTTTCCTATTGGGTATACATTTATGGAGTCCCCGGTTCGGCGATATCGATTTGGAAAAAGTATATGCATCGGCAGGTGATTCAAAAATGGTGATACTTCCCGACTCTACAAAAATCTATCTCAACCCCACAAGTACTCTCTTTTACGCAGCAAATGATTTTGCCCGTAACAGGAAAGTACATTTGTTTGGCGAAGCATACGTAGAGGTAACCAAAGATATGAAACATCCATTCTTCGTTGTGTGTAACAATGCCACAATCAAAGTATTGGGAACTAAATTCAACGTACAATCGCATGAATCCGATTCAGAATTTGAAGTAATGCTATACGAAGGATGCGTGGACGTAGAATCAGATTTCAACAATAAACAGGTAGAAGTACTCATGGCTCCCGGTGATATTATAAAGATTGATAAGAATACCGGCGAAATGTCACAAATGAATATTTCGACTATAGCCAACCCTGGGCAATCCCGTAAATTTTACTTTATCGATAAAAAGCTGGAAGATATAACCAATCAACTCGAACGTCACTTCCAAAAGAAGATTGTAATTACCAATCCAAAATTAAAATCGATAAAATACGATGCAATATTTGCCAATGACGAGACAATTGAACAGATTTTAAATTGCCTGAATGCATCACAACAGATGAAAATTATATATTATGATAACACCATTATAGAGATACGGTAACACAATTTCAGTTTTCAATAGGTAAATCATAGAACCCACAAAAAATAATCAGATGAAACGAATCATTTTCTTTTTTAGCTTTATGGCCCTTGCAAGTAACCTCTTTGCCATCCGAAACTACCCCAAATGGCTGGAAAGTGCAGCCATATATCACATCTATCCTTCTTCTTACATGGATAGCAACGGAGACGGATACGGCGATCTGGAGGGTATACGTTCTCGCTTGGACTACGTAAAGGATCTGGGATTTAATACCATCTGGATCAGTCCGGTCTTTTGCAGTAAATTTGAAGATGGCGGTTATGATATCACCGATTTCTATAAAATCGACCCACGCTTCGGCACAAATACCGATTTGGTAAATCTGGTAAACGATGCACATGAAAAGGGTATTAAAGTATGCCTCGACCTCGTAGCCGGTCACACTTCAGACAAGCATCCCTGGTTTCTGGAATCTGCAAATGGAGACCCGAATGGTCATTATGCCGATTATTACATTTGGACGAAAGGTAAAAAAACAACTCCACCGAAACCGGAAAGAGGAGGCTGGGTAAAAAATGAATATCCGCGCGACGGATACTATCTGATGAATTATTACGATATTCAGCCGGCACTTAATTACGGATATTATCAGCCGAACCCGGAGAATTCGTGGGAACAAGCCTATAATGCCCCCGGTCCAAAAGCAGTCCGCCAAGAGATAAAGAATATCATCTCTTTCTGGTTTGATAAGGGAGTTGACGGTTTTCGTTGTGACCTGGCCTGGTCATTGGTAAAGGGAGATGACGCAGAGTTTCATGGGGTAAGAAAACTTTGGAATGAAATATTTTCCTGGCAAGCGGAAAACTATCCCGAAACGATCTTCCTGTCTGAATGGTCAAGTCCGATAGAAGCTATTTCCTGCGGCTTCGATATCGATATTATCCGCCACAACGGATGTGGAAAAACCATGTATCGCGATCTGGTACACAATACACATCGGAATACAGATCCGGAAACCGGTATATACCAACCGAAAGATTGTTGGTTTGACAGGGCGGGAAAAGGGCAATTCAGTTCTTTTGTAGAACCTTTTATAAAAATCTATGAAGTAACCAAGGGGCATGGTTTCCCATGTATGCCCACATCCAGCCATGATACATGGAGGCTAAATCGTAACCAACGTTCTACCCCGGAGGAACTAAAAGTAGCCATGACGTTCTTCCTGACAATGCCATGGGTACCAATTGTCTACTATGGAGAAGAGATCGGGATGCGTTCGATGGACGGATGGCCGTTTATTGAAGGCAGTCGTGACCGGTCGGCACAAAGAACACCCATGCAATGGGAAGCAGGTGCAACAGCCGGTTTCTCGACCTGCGACCCTTCAAAATTGTATTTACCTATAGACCCGGATCCGAAGCGTCCGACAGTAGCCGGTCAAATCGATGACCCGCATTCAATACTTAACTGGACGAAGGGGCTTCTTGCCCTCCGTTCTTCAATCTCCGCATTGGGAAATACAGGAGGATGGAAGTTTGTCAGCGATCCGCAACAAGCATATCCTGCCGTATACGAACGTTCCGACGATCACTCAAAGTATCTGATAATTATTAATCCGAGAGAAAAAAGTGCTACGGCATCCATTGAAGGATATGATCGATTAGAAGTTATTTGGGGAAATCCCCAAAACTTGTCAGTAAAGAAATCGAAAGATAAACTATCACTGAGAATCCAAGGAGTAAGTTCTGTCATCTGTAAGGTTCTGTAATTCATTTTAGTCATCAACAAAATAATAAATCAATGAAAAAGGTTTTCAAACTTTATTTAATGCTGTTCTTAAGTATTACAGGAACAGTTTTTACAACGAATGCAGAAACGAAAAAGATTCTCGTTGTTGGAAACAGTTTCTCGTTTGATGCGGCTTTACAGGAGTTTCTTCCGATAGTACAAGCTGCTGGAGATGATATTGTACTGGGGTTTCCATATAAAGGAGGAACCACACTGGAACTTCACACGAATTATATTACCACAAATCAGCAGATATACAATTACTACAAAATTAAAGATGGAAAAATGACATCGACAGGAGGCAATAGCTGCAAATTCGATGCAAATATCATTACGGATGAAGACTGGGATATTGTCATTATACAAACTGACCATAATTATTCGGGCGCATATAGTCACTATTTTCCATACCTGAGCAATCTGATCACCTACTTTAAAACTCATCTCACGAATAAAAACGCCCAGTTTTATCTTTACATGACCTGGGCCTATCAAAATGGTTCGGCAAAATTAGAGGAGTTAATCAATAAAGGTCTTTACACCGACCAAATGGATCAATATACAAAAATCGTTGATTGTGCAGGCCGTGCCGCCATACAATCGGGAATTGGCGAAGAAAACATAATTCCGGGCGGAACAGCTGTCCAAAATGGACGTACCAGTTATATTGGTGATGATTATAATCGTGATGGCTATCACATGAATCTCAGTCACGGCCGTTATACGGTAGCATTAACATGGTACGAAAAAATCTTCGGAAAGAGTGTCATCGGGTTAAGTTATCACCCTGCTTCCATCAGTGATTTCTGTGCAGAGATGTGCCAACATGCCGTACATGAAGCCATTATCCACCCCAAAAGTATCAGTAGCCTTGCAGATACTTATGGGGTAAATCCTGATGCAAAACCCAAGGTCATCGACAGACCGCTAATGATTAATTTCGGTATCGGTGTTGGTTCATCTGCTGTCTCTCAATATTCATGGAATAGTTTAACAACCACATTAACCGGAGCAAATGTGGGAAATCTATATAATAGCAAAGGTTATGGAACCGAAGTGAAAGTTTCAATAGAAAAACCATTCGACGGTGTTTCCTCTATCGGAACTACTTCATCGACTACAGCTTTAGATATGCCTTCGAATGTGTCTAAATCAGCCTTTTACGGTACTACAGAGAGTTCGGTTATTATTTCCGGATTATATCCGGGGCAGGCGTATGATATGAACGTATTTGCCTCAGTTATGAATAATACATCGACCAATTCTGAAACCGTCTACTCATTCAAAGGAGAAAATAATGGAAACGCCTCTCTGAATCCTACAAAAAACACGGCAAATATTGCAACGGCCCAAGGAATAATTGCCGATGAAAAAGGACGCATCTATTTAACTGTAAAAGCCGGCGCAAACAATAACGAAGAAAAGAAAACTTATTATCTGGGAGCATTGATGGTAATTCCACATCTTGAGGTTCCGGGGAAAATTCCTATCTATATCAACTTTACCACCAATGGAAAAACAACTCAAGAAGATTACTGGAATAATGTAACATCCCATCTTGCCGGAACTAAAATTGAAAACTTGACAGATTCGGAGAATAAGGCTTCAGGCATATCTCTAAACATCACAAAAGGTTTTGCCGGTGTCACAGAAAACGGTGCATCCAAAACAAATACGTTGCTTAACATGCCCGCAAATGCATCTACAACAGGTTATTGGGTAAACGGTATCGAAAAAGACGGCGTTCTTATTGACAATGCCGAAATCGTATTCAGCAATCTGGATCCTAAGGAATCCTATGATTTTTATATGTTTGGTTCCTATATGAATGCTACAGAAGTTCATGAAGCTGAGTATTCAACCTTTGGAACTGTAGAAAATTACATTGGATTAAATGGAAACAACAACGATCATTCAATCGCTGAACTCTCTTCAATATATCCGGATGCAGACGGACATATCCGATTTACGGTAACCCCGGGAGCTACAAGTGCAGATACCTACAAAACTGGTTACATCAATGCTATGGCTATTATGGTTCCGGGTATTGTGAAAGTCGTACCCTTCGAACCCGTAGCAGAAGGTCCGTGGGATGGTATTTCGATGATTGAACCGGCTCGTGACGTTTCCGGTAATTGTGTTATTTACACAGGAGCAGAATTAGCATGGGTAGCCAATCAAATCAATCAAGGCCATGCCATAACAGGTATAAAAATTGCAAAAGATATAGATTTAGGTAATCAACCATGGACTCCAATAGGATACGGAACTTATTTTACCGGAAAAATTGACGGACAAGGTTATCACATTTATAATATGTATATAAATAAAAGTGACCTTACAGAAAAATCAAATTTTGCAGGTTTAATAGGTGGTACAAACAGCGAAAGCTGTGATATTCTCAACATCAATCTCTCAGGAAAAATCGATATTCCCGCATCCATAACTCAGAAAACTCAAGTCGGATCATTCATTGGTAAAGCCAATGCCTTAGGAAATATGGTTAATTGCCATAGCGATGTTGAAATCAACATCATGGGAGCACCGGGATATGTGGGTGGTGTATTGGCATTTATGAAAAATGCGAATGTAAAAAACTGCTCTTATTCAGGTAATATAATAATCACAACATCCGGAAAAGTGACCAATGGTGTCGGCGGCATTTTGGGATGTACAAATTCAAGTACAACCGGCATCGAAGCTATTATTAACGGATGTTACTTTGACGGTAGCATTAAAAATAACGGTTCTGGAACCCCTAAATATGTAGCCGGAATCAATTCGTATTCTAATTTGTCAAAAGCTGCCGAAACCATTACGAACAATTATGTTATCGGCACCATTGACTGCACGGCCACGAATCAAGGAACTATTTACGGAAAAAACAACACTGTAAATTTCGACTGTGAAAACAACTATTATTATGCGGGCTATACCTTAACAGGCAAAGGTGGAATTCCTATGGATATAAAAAAGTTTCATTCCGGAGAAGCTACTTATTTATTAAACGGTGATCAAATGGAATTTCTTTTCGGACAGGAGCTTGATTCTGATAATAACATGCCAGTCGTCTATAGTGGTACCAACAGAGTCTACAAAACAGTCTTTATGTATAATGGCAACGAATATGCAGTACTTTACAACAATACAGAAATGAAATTTCCACAAAATCCTGTTCCCGACGACGGAACGACTTTTGGAGGATGGTATGATGAGAAAGGAAATCGCTATGATGAGAATTCAACCACCCAAACTGACCTCATACTCTATGCCAAAACCATAGCAGCAGGAACCGATAATCTGAAAACTAAAGATGAAATAACAATCAATAATAACAAAATTGATATAACTTCAGAAAATCCGATTGGTGATATTGCTATTGTGGATGTAAACGGAATGGAGGTTATTAATAAAACAATAAAAGAGACTATCGCAGAATTAGATATAAATTCATTACAACATGGTATATATCTTTTTAAGAGCAAACATGATTGTATTAAATTCATAAAGAAATAAGATAGTAGACATCGTAATCCAAATTACAATGTAATATGTCCATAGACCAATATCCAAAATAAGAAAGGAGTTAATTTCGTACGTAATTCACGAAGGGCAAGCTCAATATGTTTTTCTACCGTACGTGCCGAAATATGCATTATTTCGGCTATTTCTTTTGCAGACTTATGCTCGAACCGGCTCATATTGAAAATGGCACGCCGCTTCTCCGGCATTGTTTCAATGATAGCGGCAATCGCTTTCTGCATTTCGTTCCAAAACAACTCGTTTTCTGCACTTGGAGTGACTACGGTGTCGTGTACGCCATCCAGGAAACGATCTACAATTTGATTCTGCTTGGAACGAAAGTGGTTGTATATCTCATATTTAGCAATTACATACAAATAAGAGTGAATCGATAAGTCGCTTTGTAATTTCTCTCTGTTAACCCACACTTTGATAAATGTGTTTTGCGTAATATCTTCAGAGATCCATTCGTCCTTCACCAATCCGAATATAAATTGGTTGAAATGTGAATAGTATTTCATAAAAAGTTCTTCAAAACACTGTACATCCCCATTCTTTATGCCAGTTATCAAATCAGGTTCATTCATTACTATTATATTTAAGACTATACAAACATAACATTTTAATATAAGAAAGAACAATTGTGCTGAACTTTTTCGTTCTATGGTATATTTGCAACTCTCCTATATATTACAGAAGTGTTAAGAAAGATATAATACGTAATTCAAGGTGCAATATCTTCTTTGTTTTTCTCACTAATTGCAGATTTACTTTAACATATCTAATGCGAATCAGTAGTTGAAATCAAGTTAAAATTTAGTTTTGCTCATCTCTGTACGGTTTTGAATGTATTTCACCACAGAGTAACACGGAGTTCCACAGAGTTTGAATCTTTATTGAAACGCAGATGATCGCAGATTTTCGCAAAGGATCAGTCTCTTTATCCGGTATTGATAAAGCCCCCTCTCGTAGAGTAACGTATAAAGCCTCGGTGAGCAGTCTTGTTTTAGATGTACATGTAAAGCAGCATGAGATGCACATGTCGTGCTGTCCCACATGTACATGTCGTACCGCTTTACATGTACATGTAAAACAATACTGTTCACCGGTGAAAGGCATGTTCCTTTCTGAGAAAGACAAAGTACAATACCGGGCAAGGGTAACAATGCCGTCTATGGACACTTCCGCTATCGAAAAGATAGGGTCATAATCTTTTCGTTACTATACGGATATGAATCTATTTACGATCAGCTTTGAACTCAATAGCCAACTACTGATTCGCACATCTATTTGATTTTTACTGAAAAAGTATCCCTATACTTAATATCCTATTTAAACAAATCATAACTATAATTTTTACTATATTTGCCCAAACTAATACTAATCAATTTTATTATGAGAAAACTTAACCAAGCACTTCTTGCGGTCGCTACATTGGCTTTCGCTTCATGCAATACGCAAAAGGAAGAAATCAATTATCAGGTAATCCCTCTCCCCCAAGAGGTCGTTGTCAGTCAGGAACCGCTTTTCACACTACAGGAAACCACAAAAATTCTTTATCCGGAAGGAAACGAGTTGCTGAAACGAAACGCAGAGTTTTTATCCGGATATATCAAAGATGCGACAGGAAAAGAACTCGACATTGCAACAATCACATCGGAAAGTACACCGCAAAATACTATTATCTTAGGGTTGGACAAGAGTATAACGGAAAAAGAAGGATACGAGCTTACAGTATCTTCCGAACAAGTCACCATTAACGGACAAACGCCTAATGGAGTGTTCTACGGCATACAAACTTTGCGAAAATCAATTCCGGCAACTACTGCCGGCACCAAGATTGCACTTCCGGCAGTAACCATCAAAGATTATCCACGCTTCAGTTACCGGGGCATGCATCTCGACGTAAGCCGCCACTTCTTCCCGATAGAATTCGTAAAAAAATACATCGACCTGCTGGCACTACATAACATGAATACTTTCCATTGGCATCTGACAGACGACCAGGGATGGAGAATTGAAATAAAAAAATATCCGAAGTTAACGGAAATAGGCTCACAACGTTCAGCAACAGTAATAGGACACAACTCCGGTGAATATGACGGCACACCTTATGGAGGTTTCTACACACAAGAACAAATTAAAGAAGTTATAGACTATGCAAAGGAACGCTATATCAACATCATCCCTGAAATAGACCTGCCCGGACATATGGTTGCTGCTTTGGCTGCTTACCCGGAACTGGGTTGTACGGGAGGTCCGTATGAAGTAGAAAAAAACTGGGGAATATTTGAAGATGTACTTTGCATTGGTAACGATAAAACAATGCAATTTATAGAAGATGTACTGGGCGAGGTAGCCGACCTGTTCCCTTATAAGTATGTCCACATCGGAGGTGACGAAGCTCCACGCAATCGTTGGGCCAAATGTCCGAAGTGCCAGGCACGTATCAAAGCAGAGGGCTTGAAAGCTGACGCTAAACATACGGCGGAAGACCGTTTGCAAAGTTACTGCATGCAACGTGCAGAGAAATTCCTCAATAGTAAAGGGCGCCAGATAATTGGCTGGGACGAGATCCTGGAAGGGGACGTAGCACCCAATGCGACCGTAATGTCGTGGCGCGGAATGGCTGGTGGAATAGAAGCTGCCAAGTTGGGACACGATGTGATTATGACTCCAAACACTTATGTATATTTTGACTATTACCAAACAGCAGACACAAAAGATGAACCAGATGCTATCGGTGGTTGTATAACATTGGAACGCGTATATAGTATGGAACCTGTTCCGGAGGATTTAAACGCAGAAGAGAAAAAGCACATTATTGGTGCTCAAGCCAATCTTTGGTGTGAATATATCCCTACGACAAAACAGGTAGAATACATGGTACTCCCACGTATGGCTGCTTTGGCAGAAGTTCAATGGACACTTCCCGAAAAGAAGGATTATAGTGACTTCACCAAACGCTTGCCCCGACTTTTAGCTTTTTATGATCGTGATAGCCTCAACTACGGTAAACATGTGTTTGATATTAAATCAAATATCACATCCGACCCAGACAAAAAAGCAGTAATGATAGAGCTTAGCACAGTGGATAATGCACCTGTTTACTATACATTGGATGGAACAGAACCGACTCCTACGAACGGAACGAAATATGAAGCTCCCATAACCATTACACAGGTTGCAGATTTCAAGGCCGTTGCTGTTCGTCCTACCGGTAACAGTAAGATTATATCCGAACAGGTTAATTTCAACAAAGCCACCTGTTGCCCGATTGAACTGAAAGCTCAGCCTTCGGCCAAATACTCCTATAAAGGTGCTACGACTTTAGTAGACGGATTAAAGGGGGGAAACAGCTATGCCGGTGGACGCTGGTTAGGTTTTTGGGGAACAGATGTTGAAGCAACCATTCATTTAGGAGTACCAACAGAAATAAGCAAAGTTTCAACAGAAGCTATTGTTGACATGGGAGCCTGGATCATGGGAGCCACCGGATTGGCTGTTTCCGTATCAGAAAATGGGAAAGACTTCCAAGAAGTAGCTTCAGAAACCTACCCTTCTGAAACAAACTTAGGCAAAAAAGGAATAGAAGATTACAATGTGGAATTCTCACCAGTAAAGGCTACTTTTGTAAAAGTAACAATCAAGTGTAGCCCCGCCTTGCCGAAAGGACACGCCGGAGAAGGAAAAACACCTTACTTATTTGTGGATGAAATAAGTGTGGATTAATATTGCTATCTGATGAAATACGGATGATCGTAATACGGTCTTGAATATATTCCACCATAAAGTAGCACAGAGTTCCACAAAGTACTATTTATTTAATGAAACGCAGATTAATGCAGATTAAAAGACTGTAGATATTAATCATCTATTTATTTCCCTTTGCGAAAATCTGTGTTCATCTGCGTTTCAATTAATCATCGCCTGGCGTACCTCCCCGTGCGGAAAACACTCAAAACTGGAAGTAAATGAATGGTTGGATCTCGCTACTCTTCATCTGAATAACCAGATAAATCATAGCCACCATTAATAATGCTTTGCCTAAAAACGGAAGGCGAATTACCCCACGACAAACTGCATTTTCCCAACTATCAGGAGCAAAATGAAGTAGAAAGCCCAATGCCATCAAAGCAAAAACACGCCAGTATCCCTCTAATAATTGCGGGAACAGTTGTGGGCGGAAAGTTGTAAATATCTGTCCCAGCATATCCATTGAGTTATGAATATCGGCATTACGAAAGAAAATCCAACAGAAACAAACAAAGTTAAATGTAATAATAACACCCAAAAAACGACGGACACCATGACTTTCTTCCCCTTTCTTACGCCCTATGATAGTCATCCAGGCTTTATGGAGCGCCAACGCTACGCCATGAAACATACCCCATAAAACAAAATTCCAGGATGCTCCATGCCATAATCCCCCCAGAAACATTGTAATAATAAGATTAAGATACTGACGGAATTTACCATGCCGGTTTCCTCCCAATGAGATATACAGATAATCACGCAACCAGCTTGACAGAGAAATATGCCAACGTCGCCAAAACTCTGTAATAGAAGCCGATTTATACGGAGAATTAAAATTCAGATTAAAATGGAAGCCTAATAAGAGAGCAATACCAATAGCCATATCACTATATCCGGAAAAATCGCAATAAATTTGCAGTGCATACCCATAAAGTCCCATCAGGTTTTCTATACCTGAATAAAGCGTAGGGTTATCAAAAATACGTTCTACAAAATTGATACTGATATAGTCTGAGATAACAGCTTTCTTAAACAAACCGGCTACAATCAAAAAGATACCCCGTCCAAACATTTCCTGCGAAACATAAAGCGGCTTACGAATCTGAGGTATAAAATCACGTGCCCGTACAATAGGTCCTGCCACCAGTTGAGGAAAAAAGGACACGTAAAAAGCATAATCCAGTAAATTGGTAAGTGGTTTTATATCCCTTCGGTAAACATCGATTGTATAACTCAGCGACTGAAAAGTAAAGAAAGAGATGCCTACAGGAAGGAATATATCAAGCGCTGTAAATTGTCCGCCCATCAATGAAGCAATAACTCCACCCAGAAAATTTGTATACTTAAAATAACAAAGTAATCCCAGATTGAGAGAAAGACTTAGCATCACCCACGCTTTCCGTCCATACTTATTGTCAGTGCGATCCATCAGACGGGCAAACACAAAATCGCCAACTGTTACAATAGCCAATAAAAAGAAATAGGTACCGCTACTCTTATAATAAAAATAATAAGAAAACAAGGTAACAAACAAGATACGCGCAGTATACTTATGACGCAGAAGTACATACACCACCATAAAGGCGGCAAACAGCCAGAGAAATATTCCGCTACTAAATATCATCGGAGCCTCCGGATTATATGTGAAAACCTCACGGAGGCGGCTAAAATCTATATCAATGGGAAACATAATCGTTGTAAGCTTTAATAATGGCTTCGTATAATAAATTACCCTGGAGAATATATCCTTCAGGCAAATAATGTACATGATCGGGGCGCATCAACCTGGCTTCCTGCCAGTTCTTACAGGCACGAAGGCTTCCCCCCACTACATTATACATATCCCAAACAACCAGATGATGATCACGAGCGTACTTCTGAATGGTATTGGCAGCCGTCACTGTGCGCGGATTGATAGTATATGTCCGGCGCCTGCCTCGCCGTCGGAAACTTTCATAAGAACCGGGAGGAGTCGTTAACAGGATCGAAACATCCGGTAAACTGTCACGAATCAGCGAAATAAGTTCATCCATCTGCTGATAATGCAAATTAGCATTATACCGTTTATTATGGCTCTCATTTGTTCCGAAAGAGAGTATAAGAAGTTCCGGTTTAAGTGCAGCAATGGCAGCGATACGGTCGGGATGTGTAAAAGTGAGACAGGTTGCCCCATTTACTCCCATATCAGTATAGGAAACACTGCCAAAAGTCTCAGCCAATCGTTGTCCGGTGGTCTGGGGGTAAATATGTCCCCGAATATGGCTATCTCCAATATGCAAAATACGTACAGTATCTTCCAGTATTCCTCCTTTTACAAGGCGCAAATGCTCCAGCACAGGAGAGAGTATCCCCAGGCTGTCAACAATCTCATTTATTCCTATTTCTTTAAAGGCAGCCGGCAAATCAATTTGCACAGATAGAGTATCGTAAAGCAGTTTCATCTCACGCATCGGCTTAGCACTTTTCATCGGTGTCCCCCGTACGGGACATACAGGCAAAGCATCCTGTGCAAAAAGCTTTAACGAAGCTGACAGGAAGAGAATTACGATAAATAACAAAAACTTATTTATTCTCATAAGCACGTCTCCTGTCATATTGTTCTTTTCCGTAGAGTAATGTTTCATAAAACAACCCTGCCAGATGTTTTCCGCCCCGGAAGTTAATATGTGTATAATCATAATTTGCCATGGAAGGTTTTGCATGTACCAGTTTTGCCATACTACCTTCTCCTCCCATTGCTTCAAACATATTCCAGAAAGCGATACCACTCTCAGCGGCTATATTCTGTTGATAGCGAATCAAATTCTTAACTCCCGGCATCGTACGAAGTTCTCCTGTATCGGTTTTATAGTCACGATCGCCTACACTAAGCAACAGAAAACCTGCCTGTGGGAAACACTCCTTCAAATGCTCAATAGCAGTAAGTAACCCTTTCTGATAATTATCATAATTGTAACCGCGTTGAGTAGCAACATTCAGTCCGTACTGCAAAATGACAAGATCGTAGGGACGCTGATCATTGAACTCTTTTATTATGCTGGCAGGAATCGTTCGCAGAGAAAGTCCGGAACTACCACGCAAAGAGAAGTTATCAACAATAATCCCTTGCGTACCATCCATCGCCATACCATAAAACAACGTAGAATCCGCCTGATTTACTATCCAACGTACAGATCCGATACGTCCCTCCACCTGCATTGCCTGCAAATGCCCATCAGGTTCAAATTGCCGGTTTTCTGTCTCTCCCCGATTTATACGAACAGAGAGATCAACCGCACCTTTATTATAAAAAAAGATAGACGCCTGCTGACAGGTATCTAATAAAGAAGCATACTTATTCTGTCCACGGAGTTCAACGTAAGCATTATTGTTGGGAACAAAATAATGTCCGGAAAGGCCTTGTTTTTTTCGATCGAAATAAACACTATCCGTTACGGCATGGCTGGACCATCCTCCGAACGAATGGCGTACTGTGGGACGGTATCCACTGGTCATAGAAGTTATGGTGACAAAACCCACTCCGCACCCCCCAAAACGTTTCTGTAACATTTCACGCAGATCGGCAGTGAATATATCGGCCTCTATAAAGGAATCACCGAAAACAGCGATACGCACCAGGCGCTTCTTCATCGGAATCTCGTCCAGTGCACGGTAGAAAGGAGTCATCCCACGCAGGGTAGAATCACTATAATCTTCTATACAGGTCATCCCTGTACGACAGGTGTCTATAAAGGCAGGCTTCACTTCAGGTACGGGAGGAAGGCTGTCTGCTTCCATCTTTTCTTCTTCCGGTTCAGATGTACGAATATCACTCAACAAGTCCACCCGTCTCATTGTATGTCCATCAATCGTTATGACTGGTAACCAATGCATGCCAATCAAAGCAACCAGAATAAATAAGGTCAGTCCCAACGAATATTTCAGATAATTCTTCATGCACTCTCTTACTTTCTTTTAATAAGGAGCTGCAAAGATAATGTAAACCGAGAGCAGAATAAAACGAACTCGTTCATTTTTTATGCCAAGATACAGCTTATCTTCGCTTGAAGCAAAGATAGATAAGACAGATAAAAAGAAAGGAGAATCTACATGATCAATGAGATTCTCCTTTCTTTATGTTAATTTACGGTAGTATCAGATACTCCGTTCAATATTCCAGACAAATGCACGTAGTCCAAGTTGTTCTGTCTGCAAATCCATTTTATGCAGCGTATCCAATAGCGGGTCTACCTTCTCATCCTCAACCACAGATAGAATGGCGGAACACATACTGGGCCATGCATGGCTTCCGAAATGCGGCTCACCAGTCTTTGAGCCACGTCCTTGTACACGCTCCAGATAAGTGAAACCACGGCAATTGAGGCGATCCAACAAAGCAATGATACGTTCATAATAGGCTTGGTCGAATGTTATTAATACTGATTTCATATTTTCAATTATTAGTTATTTCTTTATGATTTCGTCTTTATGCTCCTGAAAATAGATATCCAATGCGCGCTGACGTTTCATAGCTTTACGTTGGCGTTTAATACCTGTACCGGCAAATACACAATACAATGTTGGGATCAAAATTAACGTAAGGATGGTAGATATCGTCAAACCACCAATTACGGCAATTGCCATCGGGCTCCACATTTCCGAACCTTGTCCGCCACCAATAGCCATCGGGATCATACCAAGAACAGTAGTAGCAGTAGTCATTAATACCGGACGAAGACGACTCTTACCGGCGGTCACAACCGAATGCAATACCGATTGTCCGCGTTCACGGCACAGGGTAATGTAGTCAATAAGCACAATACCATTCTTCACCACAATACCAATCAACATGATAGCTCCCAATAAACTCATTACACTCAATGTACTATTCGTGAAGTATAGTGCCATCAACACCCCACTAAATGCAAACGGGAGTGAGAACATAATGATGAATGGATAAGTAAGTGATTCAAACTGTGCAGCCATTACAATAAATACGAGGAGCACAATCAAGATAGCCAGTGTTCCCAGATCCCGGAACGAATCTTGCTGATCTTCAAACGAACCGGCAACCTGAATCGTCACTTCCGATGGTATATCCATCTTATCAATAATAGCATTACCTGCACTTACCACATCACCCAGCGGAGCACCAGAGATAACAGCAGATACCGTCACAATACGTTCGCGGTCTTTACGTTCAATGGTAGGAGGCGCAAAACGTTCAACCACCGTACCAAGATCTTTTATACGAACAGCCTCTCCTTTAGCGTTATATACCAAAACATTTTCCAAACTTTCAAGACTGGTACGATGCTCAGGGGCATAACGTACTTTAATATCATACTCATCACCATCTTCACGATATTTAGAGGCAATAGCACCATTGATACGATTACGCAGATAAGTGCCGGCAGTAGCCAAGTTGAGTCCATGCAAAGCCAATTTTTCACGGTCAAAATCTACCTGATACTCCGGTTGGTAGTCGCTACGACTGATATTTACCTCAGATACTCCTTTTACATCCAGCAACCGTCGTTTCAACTGAGCAGCTACGCTATCGGTAGTTGCCATATCATAACCATAAATTTCAAAGTCGGCACTGGCCTGAGCAGACATACCTGTATTACTACCTCCAAGAATCACCTGTGCCTTACTAAACTCAGGATACTTCTTCAAATCATCACGCATCTCATCGCAGACCTGCTCCAACGAGATTTTACGATCTCCCGGATCCACCAAACTGATATTGAAAGAAATAATGTGAGAACCGTTATCCTGCATAGAAGCCCATGTATTATCAGAATCGGCTTGGCCTACAGTATAGTTACATACCTTCATTATTTCCTTATACTTTGTCATCCACTGATTGGTCAACTTCTCAGATATCTCTTGAGCCAACTCTTTACGGGTACCAATCGGCAGTTCAAGCTGTACAGCAATACGGGCATTATCTTGTGCCGGGAAAAATTCTGTACCAATACCTTTGGCACAGAATAAACTGACAACAAAGAATAAGATACAACCGACAACAATAACCGAACGATGACGAACAGCCCAATTCAGCATACGGGCATACCAGTTGTCCAATCCATCCAATGATTTTTCAATAGGTCTATAGAACATCGTGAATGCCTTTGATTGTTTCTTCTGAAGCTTTAACAGCTGAGCACAAAGCATCGGAGTCAATGATAAAGCTGCAACCGTGGAGATAAACATAATAGCACACATCATCCATCCCAGCTGCTTAAACATCACACCAGACATACCGCTTACCATAGTCAGCGGGAAGAACACCGCAATCATAGTCAACGTAGACGCAATAACTGAGATAGCCACCTCGTTTGTTCCATGTACAGCGGCCTGTTTCGGATCAGAACCACGCTCAATATGTGTTGTAACATTCTCCAATACTACAATAGCATCATCTACCACCATACCGATAGCAATGGAAAGGGAAGACAGAGAAATGATATTAATCGTATTCCCGGTGATGGCCAGATAAATAAATGAGGCTATCAACGAAAGCGGAATCGTGATACAAATAATCAATGTTGCCCTCCAACGTCCCAGGAAGAGGAATACTACGATAACAACAAAGAGTAAAGCATAAAGTACCGTTTCGGCCAAACTGTCAATTGTATTCAGAATGTTATCGGATGTATCAACAATGACTCCCAGTTTCACATCACTCGGCAGGTTCTTCTGCAAACGGGGCAACGCTTCTTCTACCTTTCTTGAGATTTCCACAGAGTTGGCACCCGATTGTTTCTGTACAATAATCATAGCACCCTTTACACCGTTATTATATGTCTCCTGCGCACGTTCTTCCACTGTGTCAACCACACGGGCCACATCGCGAAGATAAACACTGGCACCATTGTAAGTACCTACTACTATATCTTCTAACTGTCGGGAATCGTTAAACTCTCCCTCTACACGCAACGAATAAGTTTCGTTACCAATATCAAAGGTACCACCGGGAATATTTTTATTCTCTGCACCAATAATAGAGCTGATGGTCTCAATAGACAGATGATAAGCCTCTAACTTATTCGGGTCACAATATACCTGAATTTCACGCTGCGGAGCACCACTGATAGACACTGTACCCACACCGGGAATACGGGCTAAAGGATTCACTACGCGGTCATCCAGAATTTTATAAAGTGCCGACTGGCTTTCATTGGCCTGTACAGACAATAGTACGATAGGAATCATGTCCGTACTAAACTTAAAGATGATAGGATTCTCCACATCATCCGGGAGCTGTGAACTCACCATGTCAAGTTTGTCCCGGACATCGTTCGTCAGTACATCGATGTCATTACCAAATTCAAACTCCAGCGTAATCAAGGACATGTTTTCTGACGACCGTGAAGTAATATGCTTCAGGTTACTAACAGCATTCAACGTGTTTTCCAACGGTCGGGTCACGTTATTTTCTATATCCGAAGCACTGGCTCCGGGATAGGCGGTCATTACCATAATCGTATTTGTATCGATATCCGGATACAAGTCGATAGGTAGTTTTGATAAAGAGAAAAGACCAAAGATCACCACTGCAAGAAAGCAGAGGGAGGTCATAATCGGTTTTTTTACCGCTCCTTCGTATAAACTCATGTTGTTTAGTGATTAGTTATTGAGTGATGAATGATGAGTGAAAGCACAATGAGTGCTAATCACTTATCACTAATCATTAATCGTTAATTTTATTTCTCTACGTCTACTTCTGTACCGTTAATCAGGCGTGCCTGTCCTGCAACAACTACCTGTGAGTTGTTGGGTACACCCGACTTCAGCTCATATTCTGTACCCATACGACGTCCAAGTTCCACTTTATTGTAAGAAACTTTTCCATCTTTGTATACAAATACGTAACGGTCGCCGGCACCCGCCTGTTTTACAATAGCCAAATCGGGAACAACTACGTTGTCCTGAGTACCAAAATTCAAAGTAGCACGGGCAAACATTCCCGGACGTACCCGCTGATCTTTGTTTTCCAGCTTGATTTCAACAGGAAAAGTACGTGTAGTTGCATCAATGGTAGGATAAACGAGGCTAACCTTTCCAGCAAACTCTTCATCACCATACACATCCAGCTTCACTGCAACAGGAGACCCTTTTTTTACCTGAGAGAAATAAGTTTCAGAAACATTGATCATCAGTTTTACCGGAGTAATCTGCTCTACAACCAACACCGGGTTTCCACCGCTATACATATCTCCGTTATCATAATTACGTGCAGTTATGATTCCGCTAATCGGGCTAACCAATGTTGTATTCTCCATTAAATTCTTATAAGCCGTCTCTTGTACTTCAAGTGCCATCTTCAAGGCATCCCATTCTGATTTGGAAGTACCGCCTACTTTATAAAGTTCATCAGCACGATTAAATTCAAGACGTTTGTTTTCCAGTTGCAATTTCATCTGTTTCAAACTGGCCTCATCCATAAGTACCAACTTCTGTCCTTTTGAAACGCGGTCACCCACTTCTACAAATATCTTATCTATTCTCACAGGAGACGCCGGAGCTATATTATTCTTAACTTCCGCTTCTACTGTTGCCGTATATTCCTGTATCTGATCAACAGGCCGTGCTGTTACATCCGCCAATTTTACTTTAGGCTTATCTTCAACTTTTTCAACAGATTTCTGTTCTTTTCCGCCAGTACATGAGCCTAGCAGCATAATAGCAAACAAGGCTACTAATTGGAAACTCTTTTTCATGTGATTTTCTATATTTTTATTTTTCCTGGTTTATTTTATTACCTCATCTTTACCCAATACCTGATCAAGGTCAGCCTTAGATACCAGATAATCGTAAATTGATTGATTGTAAGTAAGTTCCGCCTGTGTCAATGACACCTGCGAGCTATTCAATTCGAGTACAGTACCCTTTCCCACTTCATAACGCTTACCGGCAATCAATACTGCTTTCTCAGCTTGCAACACATTTTCTTTGTTACTTACAACTTGTTCTGAACTGGCAGCCATATTACTACGATAGCTTTCTATCTGCATATTCAACTTACGTTCCGTATCCAAACGGTTCCATTCCAGTTGTTTTACCTGTATACGAGCCGTTTTCATCTTTGTAAAATTACTGGCCTTATACAAAGGAATACTCAGATTGAACATCAATGAAGAACTATTACTCCAGTTGTAATCAAAGAAATTCAGATTCGGATTATAAAGAGACTGATACTGATACGAAAGAGACATAGAGAGTGTCGGAAGGAAATTTGTTCGTTGAGACTTGATGTTCTTAAGAAGCAATTTATGATTCAAATCAAATTGCTTCATAGTCGTATTATTGATCAGACTTTCATCTCCGGCGCTCAATTCTCCGGCAAACAAAGCCGTTTCGTAATTAGCCAGATTATCATCAGCCTTCAGGTCTACATCAGCTGTAATGCCCATCAATACCTTCAATTGCAACTTCGCCAATGTTACCGCATTTGAAGCTGACACAACACTGGGTTTTACGCTGCGCATCTGTACTTCAGCACTAATCTTATCAAATTCGCTTACAGTTCCTTGCTGATATTTAGCATTGGCAACATTAAAGTTATCTTCTGCCAGTTTATAACTTTTCTGCATTACCTCATAGGTATCTTGCGTCAACATCAGTTGGTAATACGCCTTTGTCACCTGATTAACCAGATCTTGTTTAGAAGCTCTTGATTTCTCAACAGCCAATTCAATATCAGTCTTAGTCATTGACATAGCTTTGTAAACGGAAGGAGCAAATAAAGGCAAACTGACAGCTAAACCTGCATTCGCCGTATTTGAATTGTCCTGTCCCATCTTAAAGGATTGCCCGCCAAGATTCATCTGAGCCGCCTTAATCGTATGATCCAGCGATCCTGAGATGCTAACCTGAGGTAATAAATTCTGCCAGGTTTCCTTGTTGGCTACCTCCTTTAAGGAGATTTCTTCATCTGCCACTTTAATAGTGGGATTCTCACTCAGAGCAATTTCCAGCGCTTTATCCAAAGTCAGGGTCAAAGTATCCTTTGCCTCCTGTGCCCGTACAAAGCCCCCGGCAAGAAAAACTGCTATACCTAAAAGCAGCTTCTTGCCTGCTAATTTTCTCATTTTGTTCATAAATAAGTCTTCTTCTTTTTGTAAACTTTAGTTGTTTGTAAAATCAGGAAAAGTTATTCTCCCGTCCGCTCTATTCTATTTTTCCGATATTCCTGTATAAATTCTTCCAACACTCTCGCTCCTCTTTCGGTGGCTATTCCACGAAGGAAAGTAAACATGATCGACTCATAAACTTCCAAAAAAGGATACTCTTTGCAGATATCCGTATTCATCAGCAAGTCAAATTGTTCACGAACGAGTAAATTGACAATTGCAAAATTCACATCATCCCGGAAAATACCTTGTTCCACACCCGATTTGAAAAAAGCAATTGTACTTTCCGAATCTTTATCGCGATTCTTTTTCACCATATTAAAAACATGAGGATATTTCTTCAAGTCCTCAAAAAAGCGTTTGTTAGTCTGATGGAACATCTCAATGCTCTTTTGAAAACACACCAAAATAACCTCCAATACATTTGTTGACTCAGCCAAAAGATTTTCCAGAAACTCATTTTTATCCTCCTGGTTTTTCAGAATAACCTCTCTCAACAACGTCTCCTTGTCTTCAAAAACTTCATAAAGCGTACGCTTTGATATACCTAACGAGGTAGCTATATCATCCATCGTTATGCTTTTAATACCATGTAAAGTAAAGGCTTCAGTGGCTTTCACTATAATTCTGTCTCTCAACTCTACTCTGTTCGAAATTTCTTTTGCGTTAGTACTCATCATCCATTTCTTTATAATTAGCCGTTTTTACTATCTGTACTTTCACACTAATAGCTTGTGAAAACGGAACAAAGATAGATAGAAAACTCAGATTACAAATTTAGTTTCCATATTAATCGCTTACATTTGATAATTATTATAGGTTAACGAAGCAATGTGAAAACAAGTGTTAACAATAAGTACACCACAAAAGTAGATAATCAGTAAGATATAGAAAAAGTTTTCTCGTTGACATAGGGGTAATAATCGACAAACAGCGGATATATTCCGGTAAGTTCCCGGGATATATCCGCTACAGTTTTTCATTTTCAGGTAGTTTTTACCTATAAAGAAGAAAAGAAACCGTTAATAATCAAACTTTGTCCGGTTAAGGAAAGCTACTGTTTTATGAATCTCCTTATACATTACAATGTCATCTTTAACAAAAGGAACTTCTTTGCGATACTCAGCAAGAAAACGTTCCAGTTTCGGAGAGGTTTTCTCCGGATGGCGGAATTCAATCCCCTGAGCGGCATTCATCAATTCGATAGCAAGGATGTGTTCCAGGTTATCCATCACCTTATATAACTTTGTAGCCGCATTAGCCCCCATACTGACATGGTCTTCTTGTCCGTTGGATGAAACAATGGAATCACTGGAAGCAGCATAGCAGTACATTTTATTCTGGCTTACCATAGAAGCGGCGGCATACTGCGGTATCATAAAACCGGAATTCAGTCCAGGGTTAGCAACCAGAAATTCGGGTAAACCACGAAGCCCCATTATAAGTTGTGCGACGCGACGCTCGGAAATATTTCCGAGCTCGGCAAGGGCAATGGCAAGGAAATCATAAGAGATAGCAAGAGGTTGCCCATGAAAGTTCCCTCCGGAGATAATACGGTCCTCATCAGGAAAGATAGTAGGATTATCGGTAACGGAGTTGATTTCGGTCAACAATACGGAAGCGACATAACGGATAGCATCTTTTGTGGCCCCATGTACTTGCGGAATACAACGGAACGAGTATGGATCCTGTACATGAGCTTTGGGACGCGCAATGAGTTCGCTACCTTGGAGTAAATTCCTGAAAGCCTCTCCTGTTTCAATTTGCCCTTTATGCGGACGGATTTGCTGAATACAGTCCATAAAGGGTTCAATACGTCCATCAAAAGCCTCAAGCGAAATGGCAGCAATAAGGTCAGCTCTTTTGGAAAGCCGGAAAGCTTTAAGAATAGCAAAGACCCCATTGGCACTCATAAACTGAGTACCATTGAGCAAGGCAAGCCCTTCTTTACTCATCAATTTCACGGGTTCCCACCCAAATTCGTCAAGCACACTGATAGCTTCGCGCTTCTTCCCTTTGTAATTAACATCACCGACTCCAATCAGTGGTAAAAAAAGATTGGCCAACGGAGCCAGATCACCCGAAGCTCCCAAAGAGCCACGGTCATATACGATGGGCATCACATCATTGTTAAAGAAATCAAGGATACGTTGTACAGTGATCACCTGCACACCACTATGCCCCAGTGACAAAGCATGGGCTTTGAAAAGCATCATCAGCTTGATGATAACCGGACGAATTTCCTCCCCTACGCTACAAGCGTGACTTTTGATGAGATTCTCTTGCAACGTACCGAGTTCATCAGGAGAAATATTCTTGCTACACAAGGAACCAAAGCCGGTAGTAATACCATAAAGAGGAGTATCAGAAGCAGCTATTTTTTGGTCCAGATAATCACGACATCTCTGAATGCGAAGCTTTGCTTCGGGAGCAAGTTCCAGTTTCAGGTTCTCATTGATGATGCGCTCGATAATATCGAAAGTAAGTTCACCTGAACCTACATAATAAACATTGTTCATATTCTTAAATCTTGATTGATAGCATCCAGTAACTCTTTCTCTTTGATACAGGCTTTACGCTCCAGTTCATCCGCCTCAGACTGTAACTGTTCTACAAAGGTTCTATCTTTGAGCGAACCAAGATTAATACGGACGTTCATCAAGGCCCCCAACACAGCCGAACGAGCGGATATCATGGCTACACAAGCGTCGGTCACCGCATTACGATTCCCCATTTTAGCTACATCAGCAATAATACCCATTAGTTCGTAAGCATTACGGGCTACCTGCATAGGAACAAGGGCAGCAAACTTTGTAGCTTCCTGAATGGCAGCAGTGCGGATTTTTTTTTCTTCATCTGTACTTTTGGGTAATTTAAAACAATCAAATACTTTATTATATGCTTCAGAATCTCGATCAATATCAACCACAAATCCCGTTTTCTGTGTAAGAGCGAGAGTCTGAATATGCTTCATGATTTCCCCGGTATCTTCATAGCCCTTTTTGCCAATAGTCAAGCCTGCTACCATAGCTGCCAAAGCAGATGCAATAGCCCCATTGAGAGCTGCTACACTACCACCACCGGGTACAGGATCACTTCCGGCTACTTTATTCAGAAAATCCGTTACTTTCAAATCTACTAACATAATGATCTTATTTTTTAGTTTTATTATTAAACTACAGGATAAAGAACACCTCTCTTTATCGTTGTATTCACACAATTCATACCTATATAATAAGGTAGAATATTATAGTCCGTTGAGTCCAGAACCACGAAGTCACCTTGTTTGCCAACTTCAATACTACCAATGCGGTCGGCACGGTTCAATGCAGCAGCTCCGTTCAAAGTTAATGCAGTAATAGCTTCCTCAATGGTAAAGCCCATGTAAATACAGGCAAGCGCAAAGGTTAGTGGGATAGAACCGGAAAAACAGCTGCCCGGATTCAAATCTGTAGCTAAAGCCACGGCACAACCGGCATCCAACATATCACGGGCACGGGCATAAGGTTCTTTCAGCGCAAAAGCAGTCAGAGGCAACAAGGTAGCTACCACTCCGGCTTCAGCCATTGCACGGATACCAGTATCAGAAGCATGTAACAGATGATCGGCAGACAAAGCATTCAGTTCAGCGGCTAATTCGGCCCCTCCGAGCGAAACGATTTCATCCGCATGAAGTTTCAGCAGGAAACCTTGATCACGTGCGGCTGTAAGCAAACGACGGGACTGTTCTATCGAGAAAACCCCTTGTTCACAAAAAACGTCACAACATTCGGCGAGTTCGTTTTGCCGGATAATGGGAAGCATTTCATGAATCAGGAAATCAATATATTCATCCTCCCGTCCTGTATACTCCGGCGGCAAAGCATGCGCCCCCAGAAAAGTGGATACAATATCCACTCGCTTATGCTCATCGTTGTTCAAACTACGCATTACTTTCAGTTGCAGTAACTCGGTGTCACGATTAAGCCCGTAACCGCTCTTTCCTTCTACGGTAGTAACCCCCATTACACTCATTTTTCTCAAAAAGCCTTCAGCTTTGGAACGCATCTTGACAAAGTTTTGCTCACGGGTAGCCTTCACCGTACTGGCAATACCCCCTCCGCGTTGCATTATGGACATATAACTTTCTCCTTTCAAACGCCAGGAGAATTCTTCTGCACGTTCACCTGCAAAAACAAAATGGGTATGCGAATCAACAAAACCAGGCAATAAACACTTGCCACGGGCATTATAGTGCCAATAGTGATGATAATAACCATCACGCTCTTCACCGCGGTTCTGCCCAACGTAAGTAATAATACCATCAGTAACCTCTACCGTACCGTTTTCAATAATCTGCAGTTGTGACATCTCCTTACCCTTCCGGGCGGAAAAGCCGAGGGGAGTCACAATCTTTGCATTAAATATAATCAGGTTTTCACTCATACTTATTTAGTATTTTAGAACGTAAATGACCCTTAATCTACGTTCCATATATCATTCCATAATTCGTGCTTCAAGTACTTGTTGCATAGAGAAGTTCTCCAAACCGAGATAATAAGAAGCAGTATCAATCAATGCCTCCATCGGAACAAGACCAATAATTTCACTACCAACAATACTCACCCCATAACGCCGGGCCTCGATACGTACCAGCTCAAAAGCACGATAAAGAGCAGTCTTCGTATAATCGGTCATATTGATAGATACTTGTGTGATCCCCCGGTCCTTCAATTCGACTCCCATTGCCTTACAATAACGAAGTCCACCACCAATGAAACGAATCTTTTTAGCAATATCATGAGCTATCTCCAGGTTAGGGGTACTCAGATTAATATTATACGCTACCAATGGCATACGTGCACCAATAGCTACAGTTCCTGCTGTTGGATGTCGCTCGGCCGGACCAAAATCAGGCGTCCATTCGGGAAGTTTTATCTTCGCTGCCATACCCTCAAATTCACCTTTGCGAACAGCAGCCAGATTCTCACGATGAGGAGCAGAAGCTGATTTCTCATATAAGAAGACAGGGAACCCATAAAGTTCTGCCACCTTTGCCCCCACTTCTTTGGAAAGTGCAACAGCCTCATCCATCGTTGTATTCTTTATCGGAATAAAAGGAATGACATCTACTGCTCCCATACGAGGATGTTGCCCTGTATGATGGTTCAGATCAATCAATGCGACAGCCACTCCAACTGCCTCTATGATGGCATCACGCAATGCCTCCGGCTCTCCGACAAGAGTCACCACCAGACGGTTATGATCTTCATCATTACTATAATCGAGCAGCTTTACTCCGGCACGTGCACGGAAAGGGGATATAATTTTATCTATTTTCTCTAAATCGCGTCCTTCGCTAAAGTTAGGGACGCACTCAATGATTTTATTCCAGCTCATAGTTCGGTTATTAATTTATTAATCAGTTTTTCATCTGCAACATAAGGCATCGTTATATGATAGTTCTCTCCATGTGTCTTGTTAAACGTTTCACTTGTTTCCATAGCGTGTTCATTGCGTGCCCATGAGCGACGAGCCACACCGCCCATCACATCCCAAAGCATTGCCGAACGTAATATCTCATCCACCCGTTCACTGCCATCGCACACCATACCAAAACCTCCGTTTATCGCTTTTCCAATACCCACACCACCTCCATTGTGCAACGCGACAAGACTCATACCCCGGGCACAATTACCCGCAAAACACTGTACGGCCATGTCTGCCATTACATTACTACCATCTTTTATATTAGAGGTTTCACGAAAAGGTGAATCGGTCCCACTGACATCATGATGATCACGCCCCAGCATAATAGGCCCCACTTCACCCCGACGTACCATTTCATTGAAACGGAGTGCTATCTTCATTCTCCCTAACGCATCCTGATAAAGGATACGTGCCTGTGTACCGACTACCAAACGGTTCTTTTCGGCATCACGTATCCAGTTATAATTATCCAGGTCCTGACCACGACGATTCACATCCATGCACTCCATTGCAGCACGGTCAGTCTTTATCAAGTCTTCATGTTTGCCACTCAGGCACACCCAACGGAAAGGACCATAACCGTAATCAAACAACTCCGGCCCCATGATATCTTCTACATAACTGGGCCAGATAAAACCATCTTTCTCATCCACCCCATTACGCGAAATCTCCCGAACCCCGGCATCATAAATAGCTTTCATGAAAGAGTTTCCATAATCAAAAAAGTAGGTGCCACGGGCTACCAGTTTTTTGATCACTTCGAAATGACGGCGGAGCGAAATATCTACCAAAGAGCGAAACTTTTCGGGAGATTCATGTAAGAGACGCGTCCGTTCCTCAAATGTTAGTCCGGCCGGGCAATAACCACCTTCATAAACAGCATGACAAGAGGTCTGATCGGAAAGTAACTCAATAGGTATATTTTCTCTTTCGGCATATTCCAAAAGGTCGACTACATTACCATGATAGGCCACAGAACAAGGTTCATCCTGTTGCATGGCTTCCCATGCCATACGATAAGCTTCACCCATATTATCTGTCACATGCCCTACCCACCCTTGCTCATACCGGGTTTCAATACGGGAAGCATCTACCTCGGCCACAATACAAGCTGCACCAGCAATCTCTGCTGCCTTGGGCTGAGCACCACTCATACCTCCCAAACCGGAAGACACAAACAGATGCCCCCGCAAATCCTTATCCTGGGGAATACCAAGTTTCATACGACCGGCATTCAACAGAGTGTTAAAGGTACCATGTACAATCCCTTGTGGTCCGATATACATCCAGCCACCGGCAGTCATCTGACCATAATTGGCCACTCCCATTTGCATAGCCACATGCCAATCATGCTGATTATCAAACTGCCCCACCATCATCGCATTGGTAATGATTACCCGGGGAGCATCAGGACGTGAACGAAAAAGCCCCAGTGGATGCCCTGATTCTACTACGAGAGTTTGGTCTTGAGTCAGTTCTTCAAGATACTGTTTAATAAGGCGATATTGCATCCAGTTCTGACACACTTGTCCGGTCTCGCCATAAGTAACAAGTTCATAAGGATAGAGGGCAATATCAAAGCAAAGATTATTGTCAATCATCACCTGGAAAGCTTTACCTTCTATGCATTTGCCTCGGTATTCATCAATAGATTTAGCTTTCAAGTCGCCTTCGGGACGGAAACGATAACCATAAATTCTTCCACGCGTACGGAGCTCCTCCATAAATTCAGGAGCCAGTTGTTCATGAAATTCTGTAGGAATATAGCGCAAAGCATTCTTCAAAGCAGTAGCTGTCTGCGCCGGGGTAAGCGTATAACCACGATCCGGTGCCCGCCGTATACCTTCTACAAAATTTGGATAGGCAGGTAAAGTGTTGCAAAGAGTCATTTTCATAATAACAAGGATTAAGGATTACAAACTGTCATAATTTACAGCTTGACAACTCTTCGCAAGATAGGAAAAAGGAAGGAAATCACAAAGATTTCAAGACATTTATTATCAAAAAGATTATTTCTTTGCAGTTTTAAGTAATCTAAGATACTTCCCGGTAGTCTCAGCAGATTCACTGTTTTCGTCCAGATAAGCTTCCTTCCATTCCGGATAGGAATCCAACAAAGCACACATCCGGTCTCGTCCTACAAAGTCTATTTTCCCGGTGGTAGCATCAATCTCATAATATACACGCTTGGAAACCAGACTGGAAGCAGCTATGGCATCACCGACCACTCCTCCCAATGTGACATCCATTGTAACCGAAGAACTTGCTGCAACGACTCCAATTGGAATGGCACTAAAAAAGATGTTTCCATTTACCCACATGGCAGGAGCATACCATCCACCAAAACGAAGGCGCTTATAACGCAGTTTCTTGCAATTGATGTAAAGAGATGTATCTTCTTGTACAGCAAAACAACGCTTCTTCAGATATTTGCACAATGATTTGTCAGTATCAGCACTGATCTTATAATCAGCTCCTCCGGACAATGAAATATTATTTTTAGTTCGCTTTTCTATTTTCAAAGCCGTCACTGTATCGCCATCATGAGCCAGTAAATCTTTCAGGTTGGAATAAACAATGTTCTGTGCAACCAGAGGCAGTCCCACAATACTCAGTAAACAAATAATCCACAGTTTTTTCATAAGTACCTCCTATCTACAGCATTAATCGTTTGGAAAGTTACATCATTTGACGAATTGAAGCAAGTTTTTCAGTCGAAAATTTCTAAAAAAAGAAAGAAAAGCTTGACTGGGGTGTTAATTGTTAATGTAAACCAGTAGTTGGCCATTTTGAATAGACATTAGCAAAACTCACCACAGAGTTTAAATCTTTATTGAAACGCAGATGATCGCAGATTTTCGCAAAGGGAAACAAATGTATGACAAAGAACTACAGTCTTCTAATCTGCGTTCTGTGTTAATTCGCGTTTTATCAGATAAATAGTACTCTGTGCTACTGTGGTGAAATACACTCAAAACCGTTCAGTTTTGTGCTAAATGGCGCCCGTTATTACCATTTATCTCTTTCTCCGATATCAATAAAGCCCCATCTCGTAGAGTAATGTATGATGTCTCGGTGTGTAGCGTTGTTTTACATGTACATGTAAAACAGTACGACATGTGCATGTGGAGCAGTACGACATGTGCATCTCATGCAGCTTTACATGTACATGTAAAACAACGCTGTGCACCGGGAAAAAGAACGTTCCTTTCTGAGAAAGACAGAAAACAATACCGGACAAGGGTAACAGCGGCGTTTAGGGACACTTCCGGCACCAAAAAGATATGCCCATAATCTCCGTTACTGATCGATAACTCTGTCTGTGGTGAGTATCTCCCCGTGCGGGAAGCACTCATTACTGGTCAATATTGGTACTTTCTCCTGAAACAGCCCGCTTTTGTTAATAAAAAGTAAATCTGCTATTGACAAAAACAAGCTCCACACACGCTACCTGTTAATTATACTACTTTTGTAAGAAACAAATAAAATAATATGGAACAGCTAAAGAATATTATCAATACTTATCAGGATATCATTAAGAGTGCAGAGCAGAAACTCGGAAAAGCAAAGCAACAGATCTACCGTATTGGCACTTTAAGACTAATATTATTCGTAGCCGGCATTGCAGGAGTTATTCATTTCTGGGACAATGGATGGATTGTTATCACAGGTGTGGTTGCCCTTACTTTCGTCCCTTTCCTTTTTCTGGTAAAGTTACATAATCGTTTGTTCTATCAAAAAGAGTATCTCGAAAAGAAAATAGAAATAAACCGGCAAGAACTTCAGGCTATAGAATACGACAGCTCTTCTTTTGACAGCGGAGAAGAATTTATCAATCCGGCACATCTCTATTCATATGACCTCGATGTGTTTGGCGAACGTTCACTTTTCCAGTATATCAACCGTACTTCAACTGATTTAGGCAAAAAACGGCTGGCTGCCTGGCTCAATACCCATCTGGAAAATAAAGCTGAAATAGAAAAACGTCAGAAAGCTGTAAGGGAACTTGCCCCGGAACTAAAGATGCGCCAGCGTTTCCGTATACTCGGCCTGCTATACAAAGGAAAATCTGCCGATGAAGAGGAAATAAAAGCATGGGCCGACAGTCCCAGTTATTATAGGAATCATGCTATCCTTCGGGCACTTCCTTTCATCGTTCCTGCTATTAATATTATATTTATAACACTGGCCATAGCAGGTATAGTATCAGGTACAGTACCAGGTATTATCTTTGTTGGCTTCTTCCTTCTCAGCTTTGCCTTTTCAAGAGGAATAACAAAGATGCAGGCACTCTATGGAAAGAAGCTTCAGATACTTGCTACTTATGCCAGCCTCATTCATATCATTGAAGAAAAAGAATATCACAGTGCTGTACTACAGGAGATAAAGGAACTTGTAGGTGGTGACAAACAAACCGCCTCACAGGCTGTTAAAAAACTTACTGCTTTAATGAATGCACTTGACCAACGTAATAATATGCTGATGTCTTTCGTTCTGAACGGTGCTCTTTTCTGGGAATTACGACAGATTATGCGGATAGAAGCCTGGAAAGAAAAGCATGCTTCCGAACTCCCATCCTGGCTCAAAGCTATCGGAGAAATGGATGCTTATTGTTCATTAGCTACTTTCGCTTACAACCATCCGGAGTATATCTACCCACAAATTACTTCTACTCCCTTCTCTATGGAAGCGGAAGCATTGGGACATCCACTCATGAACCGTGATAAGTGTGTATGCAATGATATAGACATCGCCAAACGTCCTTTCTTCATCATCATCACAGGGGCTAACATGGCAGGGAAAAGTACGTACCTGCGTACAGTAGGAATCAACTACCTATTAGCCTGCATAGGTGCACCTGTATGGGCCAAACGAATGAAACTGTATCCGTCCCGCCTAATCACCAGTCTGCGCACCAGCGATTCACTTACGGATAATGAATCTTATTTCTTTGCCGAACTAAAACGTCTGAAACTTATCATCGATAAGCTCAATGCAGGTGAAGAGCTATTCATCATCCTTGACGAAATATTGAAAGGAACAAACTCCACCGATAAGCAAAAAGGTTCTTTTGCCCTTATCAAGCAATTTATGGCACTGCAGGCTAATGGTATCATAGCCACACACGACCTTATGTTGGGGACACTTATTAATCTCTTCCCCGAAGATATCCGCAACTATTGTTTTGAAGCAGAGATCACCAACAATGAGCTTACTTTCTCTTATCAAATGAAGAACGGAGTAGCACAGAATATGAATGCTTGCTTCTTAATGAAAAAAATGGGGATTGCCGTCATAGACGACTAATCCCCATTTCCTGCGATTCTTCAACTAACTCTTTTCATTTCAACTGAAGACTCAGCTTATTTTCCGGCAAAGTATTCGAACTGTTACCATACATAATTTCATAATCTCCCGGTACAATACGCATGGTATTAGTTTCGGGATCAAAAAATTCAAAAGTATCCGGTGAAAGTGTGATGTTGACTGTAGCAGACTTACCCGCTTTCAAGGTTACCGGACGGAAAGCCCGAAGGCTTTTCACCGGCCCCTCCTCATCGTCCGCTTTACGAATATAAATCTGTACTACCTCAGTTCCATCGCGTTTACCTGTATTCTTTACATTAACTTTAAATTGCACCGGCTGATTGATAGTAGCCACCCGTTTATTTAATCCGGCTTTTGAAAATTGGAATGTTGTATAACTCAATCCATAACCAAAGGGAAATAAGGGACTCTCTGTCATATACCGATAAGTGCGTCCTTTCATACTGTAATCTTCAAAATCGGGTAACTGCTCTGTGTTTTTATAGAAAGTAACAGGTAATTTACCACTCGGATTATAATCACCAAATATAATATCAGCGACTGCTGTTCCGCCAGCCTGACCGGGATACCATGCTTGCAATATGGCATCACATGATTGAGTTTCGGGCACCAATGCCATTGCCGAACCGGAACAATTGACAAAGATCACTTTCTTACCAGCTTTCTTCAATGCCTTCAGAATGTTACGCTGTACTTCCGGCAGTTCGATTGAAGTCCGATCACCACCAACGAAGCCGGGACAATTCACAAAGTTCTTCTCTTCACCTTCGAGATTAGGAGAAATACCACCAACAAAAATCACAACATCCGCCTCCTTCACTCTTTCGGCTACTGCTTCGGGAGCAATCTGACGATAGATACCCAAGTCGAAACGCAATACAGCCTCAGCACCAGCCTGCATATATTCTATCTTGATCTTATACTCTTTCCCTGCAGCAGCTTTCAGGGTATATTCCCTTTTAGCGCTGGCATGTGTACCCCAATAGTTAATGACCTCTTGTCCATTCACGTATACACGATAGCCATCATCACCTTCAATAACCAATGTATAATCACCATTACTCTTCGGACGGAAAGTTCCCTCATACGAAGCAGTAAAGTTGTAAAGGTTCACTCCCGGAGCATAAACCGTATTACCTCCATTATTGAAGTTGAAAGGAGTGCTGACTTGCTGTATAGCTGCCACTTCACCTTTCAAATCCAGATTATTCCAATAAGTACCGGTAAAGCCAGGTTTACCGTTGTTAGATATTTCGCTGAAATAAGAATCGAATACTTGGTTCGTGAGTAACTCACATCCTTTCTCGTAAATAGCATTACCTATTTTATTACGGATTCCTTCAAGAACAGTCACCGTGTGAGATGGAGTCCCTTCATAATTTCCCCATTGCATGACTGAATCGTTTGCATTAGGTCCCATTACGGCTATACGAGCACCGGTTTTACCCAATGGCAATACCCCATTGTTGTGTAGCAATACCATCGATTTGCGGGTAATATCCAAAGCCATTTGCTTGTGCATCTGACAATCTACCGTATCGATACTAATCTTACTCCAAGGAACCAAAGCATCATCGTCCATCTCTCCTAATTCAAAACGGGCTTTCAACAGACGAAACAAGCTGGTGTTGATTCTCTCTTCAGAGATAAGCCCCTCTTTTACCGCCTTGTCCAAGTGAGCGTATTCAATGCCACACTCCAAATCCGTTCCACTGAGCACAGCTGCCGCACTGGCATCGGCCGCATTCTTGTGGGTAGCATGGCGATCACTATAGAAAAAGTCACTGATAGCTCCGCAATCACTCACCACCACATGCTTATATCCCCAATCGTCACGCAAAATCTGAGTCAGCAGTCGATTACTTCCACAGCAAGGATCGCCCTCAAACCGGTTGTAAGCACACATTACCTCTTTCACATCAGCTTCTTGTACCAATGTTTTAAAAGCCGGTAAATAGGTTTCCCACAAATCACGGGGAGAAATATTCTCAGCATTGAAAGAGTGGCGTTTAGCTTCCGGCCCGCTATGCACTGCATAGTGCTTGGCACAAGCGTGAAGTTTATCGTACTTGGCATCGGCCGGCCCTTGCAAACCTTTTACTACTGCCACTCCCATACGACTTGTCAAATAGGGATCTTCTCCATAGGTCTCCTGACCACGTCCCCAGCGCGGATCACGAAAGATATTTACATTTGGAGTCCAAAAAGTCAGGCCTTCGCAACGCACGCCTCTCCGACCTTGCCGATGTGCATCGTGATACTTGGCACGAGCCTCATCGCTGACTGCTGTGAATATATCCTCTATAGCTTTGTCATCAAACGATGATGCCATCCCCATAGTAATTGGGAAAACAGTAGCAATTCCGGCACGAGCCACACCGTGTAACGCTTCATTCCACCAATCGTAGTGAGCTATACCCAAACGCTCTATCGGGAAAGATTCATTTTGCATCAGAGTTACCTTTTCTTTTAAGGTTAGCCGCCCTAACAAATCTTCGGCACGCTCTTCCGGAGAGAGATTGGGATTCCTGTAAGGCTCATTTTGTGCCATACCAACCAAAGTTCCTGTACTCAAGCATAAAGTGATAATAAGCTGTTTCATCATATTCCTTTTTATTTATTTTTATTCCTGCACAAGTGTCTATCAGTAATAACTACCTATTGAATTATCTATTTTATTAAGTGGTACTTCAAATTTAATTCATACTATGCCAGTGTTTTATTGAAACGCAAATGATCGCAGATTTTCGCAGATTAGATGGCTTGCTGCACTTAAGGAACGATATTCTTTACGTAAATTTGCGATAATCTGCGTTTCAATGATACGATCATTTAATTAGGATACAGTACTTATCTTAATAGTTTCCTCAATGCTAATATTCTCAGAAGAACCACCCACCTGAAAAACATACTCACCTGTGGGAGTCACAAACTGACGAGTCTTCTCATCCCAATAACGTAACTCCTTTTTAGGTATAGAAATAGTAATATCTGCAGATTTTCCTTTCTTTAAATGTACTCTGGAGAAACCTTTCAGTTGTTTTAACGGCATGTATGTCCCCGTTTCCGGATAACGGACATATACCTGAGCTACCTCATCACCATCGTACTTTCCTACATTGGAGAGATTGAATGTAATGTCAACCGTATCATTTGACTGTGTAATACTCTTTTTCTTATATTTAAAATTCGTATAACTCAATCCGTAGCCAAACTCATACAAAGGTTTTCCCTCAAAATATTGATAGGTCCTGTTCTTCACAGAATAATCATCAAACGCAGGAAGTTCATCCAACGAGTTGTAATAGGTCAATGGAAGACGTCCACCCGGATTATAATCACCAAATAGAACTTCAGCCACTGCATTACCTCCCTGTTCACCGGGATACCATGCGTTCAGTATAGCCGGAACATTTTCGTCCATCCAATTAATGGCCATAGAACTCCCGGCAACCAACACTACAACCGTATTTGGATTTACTTTATAAAGCTCTTTAATAAACTCTTGCTGATCAATAGGTAACTCAAGCGAATAACGATCCTGCCCTTCTCTTTCAATAGATTTATTAATACCCAGTACCGCTACTGTCACGTCACATTCCTTTGCTACTTTTCCAGCATCTCCAAACAATGCTAAACGGTTGGTCTGATCTGTAACCGGTGCTTTCCAGTAAAGGCGTGCGAAACAGTCACCACCACCATCAAAATATTCCACTCTTAAATCATACGTTTTACCGGCTTCCAGCTTCACTACGACTTGATCCATCTGGGCACTTCTCTCTGTCCAGGAATCTATTAGTTTCTTACCATCTAAAAACAAGCGGCAACCATCGTCTGTTTTCAACCCTAAGGTATAATCACCCGATACAACCGGCTTTAAAGTCCCTGTCCAACGAATAGACATAGGAGCTTCAGGTTGAAATCGATCAGGACGGTGAACAGGATCATAAAGTAACTCTTCTTCCATACGTACAGAAGGTGTACCTTGCAGATCGCTGTTATCGAAATATTCTGCTTTCAGGCCATTTGGGAAAAAGCCCTTGGAGATGGGATCAAAATCAGTACCACTGGATACCCAAGGGGCATGTACTACCTTTATATTTGCATTCTCGGCATATTTCTTAATGCCATCAAGTACAGAAACCGGAGTATTTTTAGGATTACCACTATAATCCCCGAATTCACAATGGGCAGCACTGATACCTACTACGGCAATGGATCTTATCTTTTTCCGGTTTAAAGGCAGGAAATTCTTCTGATTCTTTAGAAGAACCATACTTTGGCGAGCTGTTTCTAAAGCCAATTCCTGATGTTCTTTACAACCTATGACAGAGGGTTCTATTTTATTATAAGGATTCTGCGACGGATCATCAAAAAGCCCTAAAAGCATCCTTCCACGTAAAATATGATAAGCAGCAGAGTCTATTTCCGCTTCGCTGACCATGTATTCGTTGTATGCCTTCAGCAATGGAGCCGTATACACACGATCTCCACACTCCAGATCAAGTCCGGCTTTGAGAGCCAATGTAGCAGCTGCTTCCAGATTTTTCACATATTTATGTTTTGTCACCATCCATTCGGGGGCACTACAGTCCGAAACAATATAACCGTTAAAGTTCCAGTCACCACGCAATACTTTCTTGATCAGATAAGTGTTGACTGTACAAGGCACATCGTTTACAGCATTATAAGCCATCATGATGGATTGTGCCTTACCATCAACGATACAACGCTCAAAAGCAGGCAAGTAGTATTCACGTAAATCACGTTCAGACATTCTGGCATTACAACTTGAACGATTATGCTCTTCATTATTAGCAGCAAAGTGTTTCGGAGTAGAGACTGTTTTCAAATAACGGGGATTATCTCCTTGCAAACCTTTGACAAACTCACAACCAATCCTTCCGGAGAGGAAGGGATCTTCCCCATAAGTTTCAGGAGTTCTCCCCCAACGAGGGTCACGGGCCATATTTACTGTAGGTGACCAGAACGTAAGCAGATCACTGCCACCAGCAATCTGTTTCTTTCCATAATCCAACTCTTTCCAACGTCCTCGTGCTTCATCCGAAATAGCAGTGGATACCCGAAAAATAAGATTAGGATTCCAGGTAGCAGCCAAGCCTATAGCCTGAGGAAACACTGTAAACTCACCCGGACGAACTACTCCGTGCAAGGCTTCATTGCCATGATTATATTTATCTATGTTAAGACGGGGAATTTCCCTTGCGTCGTTCACCAACAGAGAGACCTTTTCTTCCACCGTCAATCTATTAAGCAAATCTAAAATACGCTCATGCTGAGGAGCGGTCATGTCACGAAACAACTCAGTCTTGTTCTGTGCCTGTCCGGACAGAGAGAACACTAACAATGGAATCGAGCATCCTATTAATTTCAGAATCTTCATTATGCAAATTTATTGTTTAATAATTAAAGGGTTATCGTATTAAATGTTTTGGGAGCCAGTTTAATATTTATCACATAGCCTTTACAAGCTATCCGTACTTCCCGTTCTTTCTTATCCTTATTAGCACAAAGGATGACAATCTGATTATCAAGGTTTTTGAATGCCAGTACATCATCACCATTCAAGACTTTCAGTTTACAGGCTCCTCTTCTTACAAAATGACTTAAATGCTTCATCAGATAAAATTCCGGCGTATAAATCACCTCTTTCGTCTGCGAATCAATACGAATCATCGTATTTTGTTTCCAGCCCCAGGAACTGGCTCCATCATCCGCCAACACCATATTCCAGTACATATAAGAATTGACGCCGCCATTTAAATAGATTTTCAGCAAATCAAAAGTATGTTCCGCAGCCGCCCAATCGAAAGTACCACTACCACATTCGTTTTCTGTTTGCATCAATTTCATAGTAGGATATTCCCGATGAATATCGGCTACAACATCTTTTCCTTCCCATTGCAGACCGATCCCACGGATATACTCAGAGGCATCGGCATTCTCCATTACACACTTCAGGTCTTCCATCTTGTTACAATTGAACGTACCGAACCACAAATCGACATCCGGATGTTTTTCGCTAAATACAGGGCCCAGATATTTACCTATAAAGTTTGCCATAGCCTGGGGTGTCCAACTACAATTCGGCCACTGATGCTTTGTATACGGTTCATTCTGAAACTGTAGCAGAGAAATATCAATACCATTCTCCTTATAAGCATTTATAAACTTAGATAAATAGAGAGTGTAGGCTTTGAGATATTCCGGTTTTTGAATAAAATGATCTCCTGCTACTTCGTTTTCCTTTGTAAAATCATTATGATCGCCAGGAGCCGTCGCATAGTGCCGGGTGGTTTTCATCCAAACCGGAGGGCTCCACGGTGAAGCCCATAGCTTTAAATCCGGTTGAATAGCCAATGCCGCCTTTATATATGGAATCAATCCTGTTTTATCACGTTCTATACTAAAATTCTTCATCTCAAAGTCATCCGGACATTCATTAAAACTATACCAATCACGGGCATAGTCATTCGCACCGATTGGTAAACGGCAGAAAGTATATCGTACTCCATCCGGCCCAAATAATTCTTCCAGAATAGTTTTACGTTGTTTTTCTGACAACAGAGTCAAAGCGTCCCATCCCAACTCATTGAAACATCCTCCAAAGCCATCTATAACCTGTTCCTGAAACTCAGAAACGATAATATCCGCATTCGATTCAGCATACTTCTGAACTTTAATACGAGTCTTTTGCCATGGTAATTGTTCTGAAGTGGTATAAATCTCAGCCCTTTGCGCATTCAATGGCAAACAACTGTACACTAAAAAGAATGATAAAAATAAGGTTCTAATCTTCATATAGTTAAATTAATCATTAATACATGTATCCTCAAGTGAAGGAGGAGCGTCATTTACACCTGATCCCCATTCCGGATTACACTGGTTTCCCATTATAAATTCCAGTTTGCCTCCATTCATTATATCTTCGTGGCTAAACCAAGGCTTAGACCATACTTTGCCATTAAGTTTAGCGGACTGAATATATTTATTGTCAACCGAGCAATTACGGGCAACGATTTCCAAAACACTTCCACTACATAGCTTTAATTTAACGGAAGAGAAGAACGGACTTCCAATATTATATACCGGTAGTCCCGGAGTGACCGGATAAAAACCCATCATTGAGAAAACAACAAAAGAAGACAGTCCGCCACCGTCCTCATCTCCGGGAACTCCCATCAGGTCATTTCTAAACCACTGATGAATCAGCGAACGTATCCGCTTTTGTGTCTTCCAGGGAGCTTGTGCATAATTATATAGATAAGGAATATGTAAAGAAGGCTCATTAGCCATCGAAAATTGTCCCACATTTCCGGTGTGATCGGGTAGTTGAGAATAAAATTCATACTTAGGTTTGCCCAGCCATTCATTAAAGGTCGCGTCTAAGTTATTAACAAAAGCATCAGCTCCTCCCATCATCTGCACTAAATCGGCAAAGTTGTGTTGAACATCCCAACGATAAGTCCAGCCGTTGTTCTCACCATAATACTCACGTGCGCCCATTCCTCCGGAAAAACGATAATCAAATGGTTCTATAAAATAGCCATCTTTATCTTTAGGATGAAAAAATAAAGTTTTCGAATTAAACAGATTCCGATAGTTATAAGAAGACGACAAATAAGAATCCGCTTCCGTCTTTAGTCCAAGAGCAGCAGCAATACGTGACAAACACCATTGATCATACGACGTTCCTAATGTCACAGCCACCGACTGACGTTTTTCAAAAGAGTTAACCTCAAGTATTGTCTCTTTTTCTCCGGGTATCAAAGAGGGTATATAGCCTTTCTCTTTATAAAATTGATCTATCCAACCTGATTGGGCACTCGACCATGGAGCCAATGTCTTCTCTTCTATTCCCGCTTTAGTATAAACGTATGCCTCTTGTAGATTAAAATCACGCAATCCTTTATACCAGGCATCCGCAATAATGGCAACTCCATGGTTACAATTCATTCGCCGGGAATCACCTGTCACTTCAGGGAAGTTGGGAAACCAATGGTCTGAACTCAATTCCGACATTCTCAAATAAGAACGTATTATATTCGTCTGTTTCTTTTGATCCATCAATATCCGTAAAGGATGGGCAGCCCGATAGCTATCCCATATCCAATCGTCTGTATAATAATCGTACCCGGCATCTTCATGAACTTTATTATCGTATACACTAAAATAATATCCATCTTCACTAATATTCACCGGACGTTCCAGACAACGATATAAAGAGGTGTAAAAAACAAACTTATCATTCTGCGTACCACCTGCGACTTGTATTTTACCTAACTCATCGTTCCATATCTTGCGTCCGGCGGTTGCAACATCTTTCAATTTGTAGTTCTTTATTTCTCTTCTCAAATTCTTCTTCGCTTGCTCTACACTAATATAGGAAACACCGTAACGAACATTCAAAGACATCGGAGCAGCTTCCCACGCAACCACTACACAGGTATTGTCTCCTTTGGCTTTCTGTTTACCTACTTCCCATTTATCGGACTGGAGTGTGCCTATCTTTGTCGGTTTCACATCCATTTCCATATAGACATATACCCGCAGGTTATTCCACATGTTCTGATAACCGGAAATAACATTCCCAATAACCTCCAATTCACCATTTCCTGCATTCAGGATAAGATAAGGAGTTTCATTTTTCTTATAATTAAAATGATAAATCGCAGATTGACGGGACGGAGCAAATTCAACATGCAATTGTTGGTTGCACAAATCTACCTGGTAATGATAAGGCTTTGTGACTTCATTGTCATAGCCAAAATTAATCACCCGGGATAGTTCGGACTCATTTCCCTGAAAAGGCGATAGGTTAAAAGCAAAAGATCCCCGATGACTGATCTGTATCAGAGGAAGCCCATGAATTTTATCGGAAGTATAATCACCTCTTTGCGGATAAACCCGTAGCATACTATTGGGCAAATGTACAATCGGATATGTCGGTACCAACAAATGACTGATATTCCCCATGTATGGATTTACATAATCAACCGGTTCTTGGATAGAAGAGGCTTTCAATCCTACAGCGGAGTTCAGGCCCATAAAAAAGGATACAATAAGTATTTTACGTACAATATTTACCATAAATCAATAGTTACATGTGTTTTAAAAAGTGTTACTATAGAAAAACAGATCTCATGGAACAATTTGTTGTTATGCATCTCTACACCCATGAGACCTGAATAAAAAATCACTGAAAACAATCCTTATTTATCTAAAAAACAAGCCCTTTTACCTTATCATCGTTTCTTCCATGGTATACCAAATATCATAATCGGCATCACCATTGCTTCCGTCTTTCCCATCTTTCAACAAACGATAGCGATAATTCAAATAAAATGCCTGATATTTAATATTATTCTTTTCATAAGTCGTATAATAATTACTTTCTCCTGCCTTATCCAACATTTCAATCTGAGCAGTCCCCATCGGAGTAATGGTTAAAGTAGCATCTTCATTTATCGTGATACACATTGCATACTTCCTGATGTCCGCTTTCGTTAATTTAGAAGCATCATAACTATTCAGCCCAACAAAACAGCGAATAGAGTTTTTTGTCAAAGGTAACACATAACGGGTTAACGAGAAGGATTTACGAATATCCTTACCCTTCTCGGCATCGAAATGTTCTTCCAGACCTCTTGTTTGGTAAGTCGTTACAGGCGACTGGAAAGCATAATCATTTTTCAGTAATACACGATATAAGACGGTACGCTTATCCGGATTTATCTCATATGCCGATACACTCTTTATACGTAATGGTATCAGATAAATAGAATCGGGCGATAATCCTTCCGGACGTACATGTACCGGTATGGTACTATAATTATCTTCACTATCCGCTTTTAATACTGTACTCATAAGTGGTATATCATAACGGGCAGGATCAAGCAGGTGTGCAAATTTCGATTCATCAATATCAAAATTCAGCTTATTATACTTAGCCAATGCCTCGTTATCGGGTTCCAGCTCTACAGTTACATCCTGATCGATATGCTTCGTTCCCCCGCAACCAATACTGATATATCCGGTAGACACTTCCTGATTCAAATCGTGATTCACCGAAAAAGTCAGATTTTCAACGCTCAGGACATTTATCACTTTCTTGTACAATTCTTTGTCAAATTGTGCATCTTCGTCACATGCTGTCATTCCAACAGTCACAGCAGCTATCAATAATATACGACTTACTTTCATATTAATATTCTTCTATTCATATTGTTTACATTAATCATCCCATCCCGGATTCTGGTCCAGTTTAGAGGCCTTTCTCATTTCATCCCGGGGAATAGGTAAAAATACGGTCTTCCTATCAACCACACGGTTACGGTAATCGGCATGAGTGACAACAGAACGCTGATAGAAATCATATTGATCTCCTGTTATATTCATTCCTTCAATCGGTTTATTTTCTTCCTCCTCATAAATTCCCCAACGACGAATATCATAAAAACGTCGTCCTTCAGCCAAGAACTCCACCAATCGTTCTGTCACGATCTGTTTATCCATACTTTCTTCTGTGACATAATCTTGTGGACGTAAGCCCGGTAAACCGGCTCTATAACGAATCTGATTAAAAGCACTAATCATATCTTGAAGGTTACCGGCTCTTGACAGTTGATAGGTCTCGCCACTTTCCATCGTTATTGAGTGTGTACTATTCAAATGATTAACAGCTTCTGCATAAGACAAAAGAATTTCAGCATAACGAATAATAGGAAACGCTTTACTCACCCGGGTTCCTCCGTCAGCCCAACTGTCAAATGGATTAATATATTTTTTCAACACATATCCGGTCACAGCATAGTTTACTTTTGCATCTTCTCCGGAAGCAGCGTCCATTCCAGCAGAACCTCCTTTATAATATGTAACCGTTACATTCTTCTTATCTGTGGAGTTAGATGAAGTAGCCGGCCAGAAACACCCACTAAATCCAACGCAGGCATAGAATCGCATTTCACGATTAGCATACATATTATACGTATCTCTATTCAGACGATAGGCAGAGAATGTCTCTACCTTTTTGGTTTGGCCTTCTTCTGAATATTCATCGGGACTCGCTTCCTGAATTGTTTTTCCATTACGCGTTTTATATGCATCAATAAGTTTCTGCGTTAAGCACATACCATTGTAGCCACCCATATTTATCGGAAAAGACTGACGTGTGAATTCTGCCACATCTCCGGAATTCCGGGCCCAGATAAATTCTTTGTTCTGAGTTGGATAAGTTTCTCCATTGAACATATCCGCATAAGATTTCAAAGGGTCAATCCCACCAGCTCCATTCGGAAAAGGATCAGAAGGTACACCCACCGGCAATGGCGGAGTTATATATGCCCCATTAGACAAAGCAACTACCGTATGCAATGTATAACGTTGTCCACCATCCATTTCCATCACTCGTTTGGCAGCCGCTGCCGCTATAGCCCACTTTCTTTCATCATAAATCTGAGAAATATACTGTACCCCATCTGTACCACGCTTCCAATCTCCAAAATAACGATAGGCCGCTGCACCTCCATTAAATGCCGGGCTGGCAGCCTGTAAACGTATACGGGCAATAATCGCATAAGCAGCCCCTTTAGACGGACGGCCAAAATTCAAAATGGGTACATCAGATGATATATATTTGGCTGCCATTTCCAATTCAGAGCAAATATACTCCACTGATTCATCATAAGTAGCACGCGCACGATCATAATATTCAGCATCTGCATTCGTATCCAAAGGCTCATCTCCTATTATTATAACCGGTCCATAGTTCATCAGAATATGGTAATAAGCATATCCACGCAAAAAATGAGCATATCCCAATAATTCCTGTTTTTCTAACGGAGTGATATCCCTGCATTCGTTCATCCTACTCATTATCAGATTGGCTTTACGAATCACTTTATAGCACGTCCCCCAAACACCAAGACCTTTAGTATCGGCAGCAGAAACCTGCCCCAATGTCAGAGCTTTCCCATGAAACAGTCCAGGATCCATCAATGTAAAAATATCATCGGCCGCCGTAATACCAGGAGTAGCATCGTTCCCGAAAATCTTACTCTCGTCCGGCAATTCTCCAGCTGCTCCCCACAAATATTTTTCCAGATTCCTCTTATTAGAGAATACCGAATCATATTTTAATGTATCGTCAAAATACTTATCAACACTCAAAAAATCACATGAGCTCATTAATCCCAATGTTAAACACGAAATTAATAACACACTCTTATTTATGAATTTCATACTCATTCAAATTAAATCAGAAAAACATTACTTAAAAATTCACATACATCTGGAAAGCAAAGCGCTGCGGAATAGGATATGCACCACCATTATGATCGGCCTGTTCAGCATCCCACAGTTTCATCGGACTCCAAATACATAAATCAGACGCAACAAATTGTAAATCAAGAGAACGTACTCCCAAATATTTCAACAATTTACCGGCAGCCAAGTTATAGTTTACACTCACTTCCTGCAATCTCAAATAACGTGAATTAGCATGCCAGAATGTGGAGAACTGGGTGTTGTTCTTATTACTACCATAGCTAAGGCGAGGGAATTTTGCATTCGGATTCTCCGTTGAAGGATCACCGGAATAAGAAGCCGGGGTCCAACGGTTTCTTTGATCGGCTACAATTTTCAGTACATTACCGGTCTTTCCACCATAGAAAGGAATGTAACCTTCACCATTTTTCCCTTTATCCCAATATCCATTATCGTCTACAAAATAATAATCAGTATTACCGGTACCTTTGAATAAGACACCTAAGGTTAAGTTTTTATAGACAAATTCCCCACCAAATCCGTACATCAAACGCGGATAGTTCGGATAGGATAAAGGCACCTGGTCGTCATCCGTAATTTGACCATCACCATTCACGTCTTTATATTTGATATCACCCGGTAAATAATCGCCAAAAGTTTGCTTGGGACTGGCGGCAATATCTGCTTCATCTCGAAAAAGTCCTAAAGCAATATATCCGCGATATGCATTATTCACATAGCCTGCTTTATCCTTATAGCCATATTTCTGTACAGCCTGTTCCCAGTTTTGTACTTCATTGGCAGAATAAGTAAAGTTTCCACGCAACGTAAACGACATGTCTTTATTGATTCTCTGTGTAAATGAGATATTACCATCTGATCCATAGCTTACCATTTTTCCGACATTACCATACGGCATTTTCTGCAAACCGGCATATTCCGGGATCAGTTGACGTTCCTGATAAATACCATCGCGTTTATCTCGGAAAATATCTACCACAAAGTTCAAACGTTCGCCAAACAATTTAGCTTCAACGCCAATATCCACTTTCTTAGCAACTTCCCATTTCAAATTATCAGCTCCGATTACTTCCTCTGTAATAAATCCGTTGGAACTCCCCCAACCTCCGCCACCACCTGACTTCATAAGTGTCAAATAAGGAAAACGAGTATTCGTTAAACGATCATTACCTACCATACCGTAAGATCCGCGAATCTTTAAGAAATCTAACCACGGCATCTTCTCACGTACCCATTCATATCCGGTAGGAACCCATCCAGCAGCCATAGCGGGAAAGAACCCAAATCGATTTTCCTTGGCAAAATTAGCTGAACCCGTATAGCCGAAATTCAAATCTAAGAAATAAGTGTCACGAAGTCCGTAAGTAATACGCCCTGAAAGGCCCTGATAACGGATTGGAATAGCATACATACTTTGCAAACTCGGATCTTTATCATTAAGATCCTTATCTATCTTCTGTTCACTACTCATGTAATAGTACAGCAGTCCGGTCAGACGATGATATTCTGCAAAAGTCCTTTCGTAATTCAGCATCGATTCGAAATGTACTTTATAGAATTGCATATCTTCAGGATGTTTATAGGTGACAGGTTTACTCTCTACACTTGAAAATAGACCGAGCTTACCTGTATAATGGCGTCCCGCTGCATAAAACATCTCAGGAAGTACTTCACGCTGTTCTTTCAGATTCACCTCTGTATCATAAGCAACCTGTACCCTGCCACTCAACCCTTTCGTTATCATCGAAAAGTCTTGCTTCAATTCCACGGTAGATTTTCCGCGAAAATGCCGTATATTGCTCATTCCTGTATAATTCAACATCACATAGGGAGAGTACGCATTATCTGCTCCATAAGCAGGCAATTGCCCGGTTGAATAGACTTTTGGAATAGTCAGCGGAGTTAAGTTCCGCTGTGTAGCCCACAAATTATCTGTATTTGCATTACCCGGTTCGGACTTTTCGGAAAGAAATCCGTCTGAGCCAAAATAAACAGTGGTTGTCTTGGTAAGATTGATATCCAAATTGACACGATAGTTGTACGTACGATACCCTACTGCCGTTGAATATTTCGATGACTTCTCCTGCTTATAAGCAGAAGACTCATTGGACATACCCAAGCTTAAATAGTAGCGTGCCAAACTACCTCCACCTTTCGCATTTACATAATAAGTCTGTTGCAAGGCATTACGATTCAGAACTTCATCTTGCCAATTCACATCCGGATATAAATCCGGATCAAGCTGATATTTGATCAGATCCAATGCCATATCCGAATATGCAATCGGATTTCCTCGAACAGCAAGCGCCTCATTTGCCAATTTTGCATACTCATAAGCTCCCAAATACTCCGGCATGTTTACCATGTGAGAAATAGTCAGATTGGCACGTCCTGTGATTTGTAATTTATCAGCCGTACCTCTTTTGGTAGTCACCAATACAACTCCATTTGCTCCACGAACTCCATATACAGCTGTCGCGGAGGCATCTTTCAATATAGAAAAACTTTCAACATCCGACGGGTCAATTTCACTCAAGTTACCTTCCAAACCGTCTATTAATACGAGAGCACTGCTGTTAGCACCAAACGTACCAATACCTCGAATCCAAAACTCTGAGATATTTTTCCCAGGTTCACCACTGCGTTGTAATGAAATAATTCCCGGAATACGTCCTCCCAACATATTGTTGATATTAGTTGCCGGAGTCTGTATATCTGCTATATCTACATTCGTAATAGCACCTACTACACTGGCTTTACGTTGTGTCCCCATCCCCACAATGACCGTCTCTTCCAGTACTTGTGAATCTTGTTTTAATTTAATTACAACATTACTTTCCTGCTTGGTGACCAAATACTCTTCCTGTTTATAACCTAAGAAGGAAATGGCTATAACATCATTCTTTTGAGCTTTCAAAGAGAACTTACCATCAATGTCTGTGATAGTGCCCACTCCCGGAGAATTTTTAACGTAAACATTAGCTCCCGGAACCGGCATATCCAAATCATCGTATACTACTCCGGACACCGAAAACGTACTTTTTTGTTGTGCAAATGCAGTTATATAGCTACACAACAAGAATAATAAAAATATATATTTCTTCATACTATTATCTTATAAAATCTCAATTTCTATTCTATAGCAAGACGACGTATACTCTGATTTTTAGAATCACCAATATAGATTGTTCCATCAGTATCTACCGCTACACCAAAGGGCTCATTAAACAAGGCAACCTCCGGAGTACCATCTTGATTCCCAGTCATGCCTGCCTGTCCGATTACTGTACTTACCACTCCATCTTGTGTTATTTTTCTTATCACATGATTATTCGAATCGGCCAGAAATAAATCGTTCTCTGCTGTTAATATAATTTGACGAGGTGTATCAAACAGAGCATACTCACAAGGACCATCGGCATATCCTGGCGTATTGACCATTCCAGCAAATAATTTATGTGCACCTGTTTTAAGATTATAGGTATAAATACAATGTGCATTCGTATAAGCCAAATATAGAATATGTTCTTCCCCTTGTTGAGGACTAAACAAAATATAAGAATCACTACCATTCATCAATCCAGTAGCTACCACTTGGGCATAACCGGTTTTCGGATCAAACTTCAATAGTGTTCCGTTTTTAGCACGTGTATACATAAATCCATCATACTTACACATGGAAAAAGAGTGTTTATAATCAATAGAGAAGTCTTCCGCAGACTTACGCAAAGTCAATTTACGCGGAATCCACATATTATCCGATGAAAGTTCCCAATAATCATTTCCATTATCTGTTGGAATAAATGCAGTTTTACCATCTTCGGATATACAAGGTTGATTGAGAGGAGCCCCTGTATTCGGAATTAAAATTTGACTTTTATCTTCCCGTTCATTCACTAACACCACTTTATTTTGATCATAATAGTTGTTTATTTCGCGACAACAAACAAATAAGTTATGATCCACATCAATCGCCAGATAAGTTACATACGGGAATTGAGTCTCAGCCATGTTACCTGTTTGTACACCCGGAGCCCCTTTTACCCCACAAAGGGTAGTTACAGTTGTTTGGATGTGATAAGTAAAATGTTCTTCAAATACCGCTTTATCACCGCCAACAGAAACTGTAATCACGCAATCTTCCCCCGGTTTACGCGGAGTGATTACATACAACTTATCACCTGTACTTTGAATTACAGCCGCTTTTGCTTCATTAAAATACACTTTGATTTTACTTACATCAGTGCCAAAATTCTCACCACTAATGATCATTTGAGTCGCAATCCCTCCCTCTTTCGGGTAATAATCCGTTAATATGATCGGTTGATTGGGATCATATTCCTTCTTTTTGTTCTCATCATCTTTACATGAAGAGAACCCTGTCAGGAAGAAACACATTAACAGGGAAGTGAAAAAATTAATTTTACTACTCTTTTTCATATTATTATTTTTTAGTACTTAAAACCATTCACTTTTTATACAAATGATATATTTCAGCTTGGTGTTTGGGTAGGTTATAAGACAGTCTTCCCTCTTTCACTTTTACGCTGTTTCCTGACCAGCATTCAATACCTCCGGATATTGTTTCCGGATCAATCCCAAGATCATTTAAAATTAACTCCCCCTCTTTTACTCCTTCATCATAATTGAAATAAGCAATATAATAGGCATCTTCAGTTTCTAAAGTAAACAGATCGACCGAACGGTTAGAGCCAGACACTTTATGTCCATATGCCGGTCTAAAAGATCTCCCCAAACGAACCACTGCGTTCACGCGTTCATTCACAGCATAAGTTTTCACCTTTTCTTGTGATATTTCCGTTCCTACATAACTCCCCTTTGTAGTCAGATTATCTCCAATCATAAAATAGCCGGTTACAGCTCCCGTAGTAATACGAGACATATTTTCTGCCTCACTACGATCGCCCATTACCAGATGATCCGGATCATTATAAGCATATACCCGATCCAGCCACCAACCAAAAGACAAACTGTTCATCATATAATTGGTATGCCACATTTCACCCCAGGCATCACAACTCACACGCCGGGCATTGGCATATTGATACGGGAAAAGAGGAGCGATAGATTCTACGATAAACATATCATCACCGCAGCGCTCGCGCAGATGCTTCATTCCGTAATTGAAAGCTTGTGTGCCGGTGGTAATGTCTTTATTGTAATACTTATCGGCTTCCACCATACCAGCAGTCAAAAAATCGAGTTTGAGATACTTAAAACCGGCAGCCTTGAACTTATCAATGAAAAAGTTAATCCTCGACAACGTAGCCGGAGCTGTAGGATCCATGCAACCGGCACCATACAGTTTCCGTTTCTGCCCATTCACTTTCAGATGAGACTGACTATACTTGTAACCATTATTGCCTTCAATATCCCGTTCATTGTCGGGAAACCAGTCATTGAATGGCGTCCAATAAATTCCCGGTATCTGCCCATTAGCAACACAATGCCGGGCAAAATCTTCGAGTTGTTCCCAATTCAGATTGTCCCAGTAAGAGTCCAAGCCTACAAACACAACTCCATCCGCACCAAAACCACCTTTACCCTGTAAATGCTTTTTCACAAAATCGGATGCGGAAAGAACGCCCTCATAATTAACATGCGTACTCATTCCTCCCCAACTGTTCCATCCAAAAGGAGTACCTTTGGTCCACTCACGTTTCGGAATAATAGCCGCATTCGTTTCTCCGAACTTCTCCATTCCAAAACGCCAGTCATTAAAAAAACCAACGAACATTTTAGCTGATTTCACCGTTGTGTCCTTCAGATAGCCATGCGGTTTTTCATCCCGTGTAGCAGAGTGACTTGCTCCACTATAACATTCTAATTTAGTAATACTCCGATTATTACGTGATCCGGTCATTCGGATAGCCGACTTCCACGTATCATGTTCTACTGAACCAAGAACCAGCCCAGCCTGCGTATCTCCATTAAATATAGAAGTAACTTCAAAAGAGATTGTATCGCGAGCTAATGGCCCGGGAGAATGTACTGCATCTGTTGATTTAGACTGAGACAACGGCAAAGAGCCATATGTTATAAAGCCATCATTATCAAAAGGGACAAACAGCAAACGATTATTAGCACTCTGGGGTAAGAATTGATTGTCGGAAGTAGTATAAAGTGGTGCAATATAATTGGTGGAAAGCTTTTTTCCAGTAACAGAAGTAAGATAAACTTCGGTCATGAAGAAGTCTTCTTCGGGATATACATAAAAAATCTGATCTACTGTAGGAGCACCCTCTTTCTTATATTGTATAACGAATTTACGAGCTGAGCCTATTACATCTACTACATTTTCTTCTGCAACAGTCACATTTGTATATTCAGAACTATTATAATAAACAGAAGAATTATTAAATCTGACAGACACACCATTCAGAATAGGTACGCCATTCTTCAACAAGTTCACCTGCCTGGTTTCTTTGTCTAAATTAATACTCCATTTTCCAATAGTAGTTTTTTCTTTAATACCTGCATAAGCGTTCCCCCAAAAAGCCATCTGGATAAATAAAATAGAAAGCGAATACTTAAATAGACATTTTAAATTATTCATAGATATAAGTTGAATTTAAAATTAACAATCGTTCCGTTTTGTTAAGTCAAAGATAGGCGGTTCATGTTTCTCAAAATTGCAAAATACACGCAAAAAATATAAACTTCGTCCCAAACACACGCTCAAAGAAACCCTCTACAACATCTATATTACTTTATGAAACGAATACATCAATAATAGTTCCCGTTAACAATTTAAATCCACATTTCTAACAATCCATTTTAACAGTGAGTTAAAATACTATTTATAATGCTACATATAGATCAATTAGCATCATTAACTAAAAGCTTTATAAGGCGAGTTTAAAAGTCCTTGATAATTTCCCTATAATACCAGATACCAGATATACCCCTTTCTCTAAGCCACTATATGCCCCGTTGCCATTTACTATCGTTCGCAAAATTTGTACACCGGATGTATTTATAATTTCAAGAAGAGTTTTATCTCCTACGCTATAATAAATATTACCATTAGCTGTATACACACATAAATCAAGAAGTGCATTCTCACACACGCTACTAGTCAACGGATTAAAAGAAGAAAAAGCAAACCTTCCTCCTCTTTTTCCATTATCAATAGCTTGTACTCCCCATTCATACTCTGCATCTTCATCTGCGATATACATTGAATAAGAGGTAGCCGTAATCTGCCCCGAGATTTCACCTACTTTGATAAATCCCGTTTGTAAATCGGCAGGAACTGTCATAAAATACTCTTTCGATCCGGCTCTCTTTACATAAATATTATACTGCAAGGCCACTGAAGGAGTTACATCATCAGCAGGAGCATCCCAAGAGAAAGTAAGCATACCTGTCTCTTTATTATAAGCACTCTTCAGGTTGGACGGAGCAGAAGGTGGCTCATTAGCAGCCACGCCCGCTGTTGAAGAAGAATTCTTCCAAAGTTGAGTAGCACAACTACGGCTACAAACATTTTCCTGTGCCCATCCCATATTCCAGGCATCAAGATATCCGTCATTATCATAATCCACCAAATGATTATTGCCGTGACTAATACGGTCGAAAGTCCATGTCTGGTCTGTATTATAATAAGCCCCGCAAGCCTTAAAGTCAAAATCACCCCTATTTAAATAAAGCCAAGTGGTGATGTCGTGTTTTTCTCCATGACCGCCTATCAAGATATCGGGCAAGCCATCGTGATTTACATCTCCAAAGGAAGGAGTCGCTCCGTCTACACCTTCAAATCCACAGAAAAGATCGTTCAGCATTTCAAAATTACGATTTCCACAATTTCGGTATACATAAAAAGACTTTGCCCCCGAACCTTTATTGCGGGAATAGCCTGTCACTACAATATCCATATATCCATCGGCATCTAAATCGCACAACGAGCAAGAAGAATCATTGGCACCATACAGGTATTGTTCATTCTCAGAGAAAGTACCATCCCCATTATTCCAATAAACATGCAAATTACCCTCATCTGGACCATAACCGGAAGATACAATATCCAACCAACCATCATTATCCATATCTCCAAAATGTACAGAGCCTCTTGACAATCCCAGGAAAGGTTTCGTTCCGTCCAGCGGAGTTTCTTGTCTGATAAATCCCTTCCCTTTGTTGTTTTTATAAAGATAAACAACACGCCGGTCATGGTGTACAGTAGGAATTCCGTTCTCATCTACCTTGCCATCGGGGTCCAGATAGTCATCCAGACCTGTTATTACCAAATCCAGATAACCGTCCTTATCGTAATCTCCCACTGAGACCCATTGGCGCGACCGTCCTCCGTCCATTGTGTTATAGATCGGAGTAATCCCCATCTTATTTTCTGTCAGATTAGCTGCATTTACCTCTTCAAACAGATATTTTCCGTCTTGCCCCTTTCCTTTATTCTCATATAAGAATGCAGCTATATCTTCGAGATTATTCGTATAATTCATTGACTTCAAACCGGGAACAAATAAATCCATCAGACCATCGTTATTATAGTCGAACCAAACCGGACAAGCATAATAACAAACATCAAAAGGACTCTCCAGACGAACAAAACCTTCTTTACCGTCATAATCGTATAATACAGAAACCTGTTGAGCTGAAGTTTTTTTAATGTGTACATTTTGTCCGGAATAAGCAATCTCCAAATAACCATCATTGTCATAATCTCCCCACGCTACATTCGAACGGTCCGCTGTATGATAAAACTGCCCTTTGATTATGGAATTGCCTATAGGTTCTGCAGGAACAGGTCTACTCACTTTGGTAAAAATGGGATCAACCGGATTACCGGGTATAGTGACTTCTGAATATTCCGGATCGGACAAATCATCATATATTTCCTTATAGTTAAAATCTTCCGTAGAGAAAACAGAAATACCCAAATCCATAATCTGCTCTCCACTTCCCTGTTTGCCTTCCACAGCAATTAAGTTCCAGCTGTTCGGTTTCAACGTCTGCCGGGCTTCATAAGAAATATCGAAAGGAATATAATTGGAGACAGAACCTTTCTTCGATGCTGCCCACACACCGTTGATATAAATATGGATATCGTCATCATGATAAAGCTTGAAACGCATATTTTCTACCATTTCCGGAGTAATTGTACCCAGATAGAACCAACGGCGCATATAAATCTGAGAAGTATTCCAGGGAGTTGAGATCAAATCTTTCGTGTTCCATAAAGCACTTCTTCCAAAAGCAGCTTCTCCCTGTGCCCATGCACGGTCGTCCAACTCTTTGGCAAACCATCTGCGAGGTACATCATCAGATGTTGTGTATCTCCATTTATATTTATGTTCTTGAGACGTGGAAATGATAGTTTGTACTTTCACTCCGCTCCGAGGCATGTTAATACACTCTTCGATTTTTGCTTTCAACTCCCCGGTAGCAGAATAAGGCTTCAGAACACGACGATCATAAGTCAATATTCCGTTTCTCTCAATTTCAACATCGGATAATTGCGTATATACAGCCGCATTCAAGCCATAATAATAATAGTCCTTTATTTTATCAGCTAAACGATTGAATAAAACAGTAAAATCACCTCCGGTTTCTACAGTAGTGTACTGGAAATCACCTCCCGGCCAAACATGTCCTTGTACTTTCAAGGTAATGCCACCATACTCACCACAAACTGCTGCACGATTTCGGTCAAGCGGACAAGAAGGGTCCGGATAACTATGAGAATCTTTAATATCTCCTATGTCAGCATCATTCCAACCACTGGCACAACAAACAAGAGTTTGACCAACCACACCTTGTACAATTTGAGTCATTCTTTCTGTATCAAACTGCCCCCATCCTTCATTAAATACAATCCATTGGATAATACTGGGGTGATTTCTAAAGGCCTCAATAATCCTTACCGACTCCTCTTGAAATGTCTTCTTAGCAAAATCTTCGTGTCCGGAAGGCAGATTAGGGCTGGGCAGATCCTGCCACACCAGAATCCCTTCCCGATCACAATGCATATACCAACGGGCAGGTTCCACCTTTATATGCTTTCTAATCATGTTAAAGCCTAAAGACTTCATGGCTTTTATATCAAACAAGAGTGCTTCGTCACTCGGAGCGGTATATAAACCATCGGGCCACCAGCCTTGATCAAGTGGTCCCATCTGAAAAATCTGTTCCCCATTAAGGAAGACACGAGGAGTTTCGCCTACCTTTTTGACTTCTATTTTACGCATACCACAATAACTGCTTACCGCATCGGTCTGAACACCATCTTTTATAATAGTTATGTCAAGATCATAAAGATAAGGGTCATCCACTGACCATAAATGAGGATTCTCAATAGGTAATGTCAATATCCGGCCCACTTTACCACCTGCTATAGCAGCGACTTTATCGCCTGCTTTATCCAATAGGTTGATATTTACAGATACGCCGGTAGTCAGAGAGGCATTCACTCTAACCTTCAAACAGGAGTTATCCACATCCGGTCGTATCATAAGAGCTTCTATATGGACCGGATCCACCGGTTCCAGCCATACCGTCTGCCAGATACCACTCACCGGAGTATACCAACATCCCCATTTGTTTAGAGCCTGCTTACCTTTAGGTTGTCCTTCACCTCCGGTATTATCGTATGTATAAACAACCAGTTCGTGTTCTTCCTTTCCCTTAAGTGCCGAAGTGATATCAAAATAGAACGGATCGTACCCACCGGTATGTCTTCCTACTTTGACACCATTTATATATACAATTGTTTCCCAGTCCACCGCATCAAAATGAAGCAGTATATCTCTCCCTTTCATCGTTTCGGGAATCTTCAAAGTACGTTTATACCAATAACATTGGCTATCACTTTCTTCCATAATTCCGGAAAGAGCGGATTCTATCGGGAAAGGAACTAATATTTTTTGATCGAAAGTAAAATTCGGATCGTAACTTTCTCCTTTTACACCTTTTCGTAAATCCCAGATACCATTTAAGTTCATCCACTCTTTTCTTACCATTTGAGGTCTTGGATATTCGGGCAGTACGTTATTAACATCAATTGTTTCACTCCATGGAGTCATCATGGGAGCTTTTTTCATTTGCCATCCCTGAGCATTTACAGTCAAAGCATTCATGGCACAGAACAGTCCAAGAATGAAGTATTTTTGTATTTTTCTTATTTTCATATTATCAGAAAAAAAATGAGGGTGTCCATATCATATCCGTATACGTGGCACCCTCATGATAGTTAAATTATGATTTATCTTACTTCACTAACAATTTAGTACTTTTCACAGCACCCTGTTTGTTGACAGCTTTCAATATGTACAAGCCAGAAGCAAAGTTTCTGATCGTAGTAATACCGGCCGGTAGTCTCTTATTAGCTATTTGTACACCATTTACTGTATAGATAGCTATATTTACCTCTTCTGCAGAATTCACAATAACCTCCTCGTTTACAGAGTATATATCCAGCCCTTTAATGGATGTTACTGATTTAATACCTGTCGTTTCACCTACATTCGGATCCAGGTACAGTCCATAAATATTAGCTCCGGCACTTTGAGGTAAGTTATAAACAATATATAGGTTTTGTACTCCTTTAACCTCTTTCAGAAGTCCGGCAGTACCCTCTTTTATACTCCATGCCCCCGTTCCTTGGGCTCTGACTTTGGCAATTGGTTCATGATCGGCAAGTGCCGCATTCAACTCTTCCGTATTTGTTATGTAACCCCATTTTATATCATCCAAGTCTGTATAGAGAGAGAAGTTAGCCTCATCAATCGTGCCTAACCAATTCTTATCACAGGAGTGATTAATGATTACCCTTTTGTATTCACCATCTTTGAAATCAACATCATAATAACATACCACAACCCCATTGGAAGTATAACCAATATTGTTACCTTCACCACGGGCATTAGCACTACCCGCAACTACTACTTTCCATTCCATCTCACCTACTGCTGGATCACCACCTGATTCACCGGTTCCTTTAGTTACATATACCACGGCATCCTCAGAAGGTAGTACGTTTTCAAAAACAATACCACATTGTGGATTCTCAAACCAAACCGGCTCTTTCAGTAAATCTATTCTATGAAGATTAGTAGCATCACCCCATTTTACAAACAAATAATGAGAACCTGTTACTTTTTTCAACTGAGTAGCGATTGGAGTAAAGTCGTTCCATTTTTGCAAATTAATACCCGACCAGGTTCTTGCAATCATATTTTCAGGTTTTACCTCATCAATATAGAACTCCATATATTCTCTGTATCTTTCACCATCATGCCCGATAAAAGCAACTAATTGTTGAAATTCTCCATTCCCAAAATCTACTTTTTCAGTAGACTTAGCGATAAAGCCTTCTCTTACACCACCCCAACAATCACTATTCCCATCATATTTAGTATCTTTATAAGGATCTACTACATCCGGATCTTCCGGTATAGCTACAGCTCTTACAAATTCAGAAGCGCCAATAATGGTAGCATTTTCTTTATACTCAGGCAATTCACTTGGCCATGGCTGAACACCTTCGTCTGCTTCCGCAAAGGCCTCCTGATAAAACTTCACAGAACGTAGATTTCCATTCCCCAAACGGAAAGTCAACCAAACCTTCTGCTTACCAATTGGGCGTTCAAAATCTTCGCTTTCTTTCATGTTGTATGCAAACATTTCAAAACAATGGTAACCATATGTTCTATCTACCAACATTTCTGTAAATGGGACAGCCGTTTCCGATGTTTCTCCAGCACTGAGAACTACATATCTCTCAACTCCAAAATCACCCCATCCCTGTGCAAATTCTACTCCAGTAGCTTTATAGGCATTTCCATCTGCCCCAAAATCAACCTCTCCCAAACCAACAATGGTCATATTGCTTGTCTGCCCAACATTGCCATAAACAATATCAAAGATAGCATCTTGAACCAGCTCAATGTTCTCATTCCCTTTCATTGTTTCGATCACTAAATCCTGAGCCAGTACAGGACCTGTTGCAAAAAGAGCTAAAGCCCCAATAAGTAATGTGTTTTTTTTCATTGTAAAATAATTTAAATTAAACATTTATTTATGACCCAAGATAACAACTACTCCGACTCTTAATTTTCCAGAAGCCTTCATAGTTACATACTTGGGGGTTTGCTAAAAACAGACTCCATTTTAATTGTTTACCAAAAACAGAGATATTGCCCGGAATCCCCCGTTCAGAGCCAATCATCTTTAACTAATTCACTGTTGACAAAAGTATGGCTTCCTTTTCTTTTTACATCGCACGATTATTTCAAAAAATAACAATTTGGTCACAAGGCTTTTTTTTCTATACAACACATCCGAACCCCCAAAACATATTCTGGTAAAAAAATAGAAGTACATCCCAAACAGGCACAAAAAAAATAATACGTTGGTTTCATTTTATAACACATCCGTGTATAAGAAACCCGTACGAACCATTACTCAATCGCAGATACGACTAACTTGCTATTTTTTGAACCAGGCATTATTTTATTTATGGCTACGTTTGCACCAATAATTTAATTAATAAAAAGGTATGAAACAGCCGGTATTCAACACTTTCATCCTTCTCTCGATGTTATTGTCCAACATGTCTGGATATGCTTTGAATAACTACTATTTTAATATTATCAGTAGAGATAAAGGATTATCACAGACCAACGTTAAAGCAATCATTCAAGATAGTAATGGATTTATGTGGTTTGGAACTCGCAATAAGCTCAACCGATACGATGGAAATACATTTAAAGTGTTTGATTGTTATGATCATGTAGCACAAAAACAAAATAATAACATCTCTTCCTTATTTGAAGATAAAGAAAAACAACTGTGGGTGGGAACTGATAATGGTGTTTTCAGACTAAATCCTCAAACCGGGAAATTCACTTATATGAATACACAAACGTCAGAAGGGATTACCATGACCGACTGGATATCTGATATAAAAGAGGACAAAGATGGGAATATCTGGATTGTAGTTCCTAATCAGGGATTATTCCGCTATCTTCAAAACAATAAAGAATTAAAGTTCTATGCTTTTGGAAAAAAATCAGTTCCGGATCATGGTAATCCTCAAAGTATATGTATAGATCAAAGTAACAGAGTCTGGATAGGAACAAATGGAAAAGGAGTATATCTATACAATAAAAACACCAATCAATTCAATCAATATCTTGGAGATACACAAGGCAACACACTTGCCGGAGAAAATATTTATACAATGGCGGATGATGGTGAGTTTCTGATTCTTGGCATACACGAAGGCAAACTACGCAAGATTCACAAAAGGAAAAATACAGTTACTGATGTAAATGCGCCAGAGATACACTATAAAATTATTCGTTGCATCACCAAATTAGGAAATCAATTATGGGTAGGTACCCAGTCTGGTATATATATATTAAATGAAGAAGGCGAAGTATTCAGGATATACAATGATCCGATGTCTAATTATTCACTTTCGGACAATCAAGTGGGAAAAATCTATCAGGATCGGGAAGGGGGTGTATGGGTTGGAACAAATGCAGGAGGAATCAACTATTTATCAAGTTCAGTTCTCAAATTTACCCGTTACATTCCACTAAATAGGAAAGAAACAATCAGCAGTAAACGTGTGCGAGAAATCATTGAAGATAATGACCAGAATATATGGATAGGGACAGAAGATGCCGGAGTTAATATTTTTTCTCCGGAAAAGAAAACATTCAAAAAGCTGGGAAGAGAAATCAGTAAAGATTTAACATCTGAACAGACTCTGAGCTTATTGAACACGAATGGAAATATTTGGGTTGGTTTATTCAAAAACGGGTTGGATGTCATTTCCTCGAATACCTACAATATACAACATTATTCAGGAAATCAGTTAAAATTGAATGAATCCAGTATTTATGCCTTATGCGAGGACAAATATGGTAATATTTGGTTAGGGAACGGTTGGGGTGTTTATAAAGGCAATAAAGAGACAATGGAGTTTGTCAATGTAAAAGAATTCGGTCTGTGCTATATTTACGATATTATTGAAGATTCTAATGGAAATATTTGGGTAGCAACCATGGGTAATGGTGTATATAAATACAACCAAGAATCACAGAAAATAGAGCATTATACAAATCAAATTAATGTCAAATCTTCTTTGAGTTCCAATTCGGTGAGCAATATTATGGAAACGAGTAACGGAGATATATGGTTCGCTACAGACAGAGGAGGTATTTGCAAATATAATAGCAAAGAAAACAATTTTCATAAAATTTCTTTAGCTGAAGGGTTACCGGATGATAGTGCATATAAAATAGTAGAAGATAAAAATGGCTATTTATGGTTCGGAACTAACAATGGATTGATACAGTTAAACCCACAGGATTATAGTATCAAAATATTTTCAACAAATAATGGCCTACCCAGTAACCAGTTTAGTTATAAATCAGCCTTAGTCAGCAGTACAGGGGAATTATTCTTCGGAACAGCAGAAGGCCTCATCTCTTTTTTCCCAGAAAAAATGGAACAGAATCACTTCATTCCACCTGTATACATTACATATATTAATTATAAAAATAACAAATCACAAGACAAGGAAACGAACAGTGAATTCCTGAAATCAGGCCCAATCACATTACAACATGATCAAAATAGTATCGAGTTAGGCTTTGTTGCCTTAAGCTATGCATGTCCAACCGCTAATCAATATGCATACAAAATGATAAACCTTGACAAAGAATGGATATATACCAAAGATAGCCAAAGTGCAAACTATACTAATCTTTCACCAGGGAAATATAAATTTATTGTAAAAGCCTGCAACAATGATAACGAGTGGAACGAAGAGGGGGCATCCATTGAAATCATCATTCTCTCTCCGTGGTGGAGAACCTGGACTGCCTATTTTTGCTATGCTATTATAATTATTATCTGTATTTATCTGGCAAGCAAATACTACACTTATGTACATAGGAAAAAGTCATTAGAAAAACAACGTTTATTTGAAAGTGAAAAAGAGAAGGAACTATATAGTTCTAAAATTGATTTCTTTACCAATATCGCTCATGAAATACGAACCCCATTGACGTTAATCAACGGTCCTTTAGAATCATTAGTAGAAATGGATATTAAAGAACCCAACATTAAAAAGAATGTTCAGCTTATGCAGAAAAATATATCTGAACTGCTTACTTTAATCAATCAGATTCTGGACTTTAGAAAAATCGATGCCAATAAAGTCACCATGAATCTTGTTGATAGTAATATATCAGTCATTGTCAACGAAGTCTATCAGGAATTCCTGCCTATGGGATTATCTATAAATAGAATAATGCAGATTGATATGCCCGAACAAGACATCTATGCGCAGATCGACCGAGGCTCTTTCATAAAAATCTTGAATAATCTATTTTCAAATGCAATCCGATATTCAGATAGAAATATCAGCATAAAACTTGAGGATACAAGTAAACATTTCCATCTGACAATAAAAAATGATGGTGAAATAGTACCCTCTGAGATGGAAGATAAAATATTCGATCCGTTCTATCAATTGAAAAAAAATGCAAATATAAATGCCAGTTCCGGCATAGGCTTATCTTTAGCCCGATCACTTGCAGAATTGCATCATGGTACTTTAAAATACAAAAGTACAAATAATCTAAATATATTTACGTTAGTTATACCAAAAGGTGAAGTATTGAAACAAGATAAAGAAATCGATTTGTTTAACGATGATTTTATTGAGCCGCCATCTAAACAGGAGACCATTTTAATTGTAGAAGATAATATTGAATTATTGTCATTTATGACAGAAAAGCTGAACTCCAGCTTCTCCATAGAGAAAGCGACAAATGGTGCCGAAGCATTTGATATTATTGAAAGAAAAAATATCGATATTGTAATTACAGATATTATGATGCCTATAATGGATGGTTTCGAACTCTGTAAGAAAATAAAAACAGATATTGAATATTGTCATATACCAGTTGTTCTATTAACAGCCAAGAATGATTTGAGCAGTAAAATCAGAGGACTTGAAACCGGAGCAGACGCTTACATTGAAAAACCTTTCTCATTCAAATATCTGATAACCCAACTGAGTTCACTGCTGGAAAACAGAAAAAGAGAAAAAGAGGCATTCATCAAAAAGCCTTACGTTACATCTCATTCAATAGGATTATGCAAAGCTGATGAAGAATTAATAAATAAGATCATTGGTATTATTGAAGAGAATATAACAGACTCAAACTTTGGTGTTGAACGCCTGTCTGAAATTACTAATATGAGCCGGTCAAGCCTACACCGAAAGATCAAAGCCCTTTCCGGAACATCGCCTACCGACTTTATCCGACTCATCCGGCTTAAAAAAGCTTCTGAACTGATAGCCGAAGGACACTATCGTACAGGAGAAGTATGCTATATTGTCGGGATAAACTCCCCCTCCTATTTCATCAAATTATTTCAGAAACAATTTAATATGACCCCCAAAGAATTTGAGAAGCAACAAAGGATGACAAACACAAATGATTATAACATAAATTTAACAAAATGAAAGGAACAAGTTTTTTTTTATTAAGCCTGATTTTAATTGTATTTTACTCATGTGGTTCATCAAAAACGATTCGTTCAGGAGAGATATGGACAGATACAGACCAAAACACGATTAATGCACACGGAGGAGGAATCTTATATCACAATGGAACCTACTATTGGTATGGTGAATATAAAAATGACTCAACTTACCATGCACCTGGTGTAGAGTGGGATTGTTACAGGACAGAGGCAGGAGGAGTAGCCTGCTACTCTTCTAAAAATCTGCAATCGTGGAAGTTTGAAGGTATCGTATTAAAACCTGACATGACAGATCCGACATCCGACATCCATCCATCTATGGTCATAGAACGTCCCAAGGTAATCTACAACGATAAAACAAAGAAGTTTGTGATGTGGATGCATATTGACAACTATAATTATTCGAAGGCCGCAGCCGGAGTGGCTATATCAGACAGCCCGACAGGAAACTTCCAATATTTACACTCTCTTCGTCCCGGTGGAGAAGAAAGTAGAGATATGACCTTGTTTAAAGATGAAGATGGAAAAGCATATCATATCTATTCAACCAAAGGTAACTCCACTTTATTCTTCCATTTACTTTCAGACGATTATCTGACACACACAGGGATATATAGAGCTGCCTTTTCCGGAAAGTACAGAGAAGCCCCAGCCATCTTTAAAAGACAAAACAAATATTATCTGATCACTTCCGGATGTAGTGGATGGGACCCTAATGAAGCAGAATATGCAATCGCCGACTCCATACTGGGCGAATGGAAAACAATGGGTAATCCCTGTATCGGAGAGAATGCAAATAAGTCATTTGGAGGACAAAGTACATTTGCCATATCAGTAGATCCAAAGAAAGATAAATATATCATAATGTTTGACAGGTGGAACAAACTGGACTTAATAGATTCCAGATATATTTGGTTACCAATTAATTTCCATCCGGAGGGAATAAGCATAGAATGGAAACCTGAATGGTCCTTCAAGAAATAGCAATACACAAAATCATCTCTTAAATTTTATATTATGAAACTGAAACTATTATTAATCGCATGTAGTAGTTGTCTGAGCATAGTATCACATGCTCAGACTCCAGGGGACATTGAAAATGTCAGATTTGAATACATGGAAAAACCTGTACTATTGAGTATCGGTGGAGATCCATTGGACTTTGTCCATGCCACATATACCAACATGGCATGGGGTGACTATAACAACGACGGTAGCCTCGATCTGTTTTACAGTGATAAAAATAATCATGGCAGTGCAACGAAAACTCAGGAAAGCTTCTATCAGAATAACGGGGATGGTACCTTCAACAAACTAACCTCTCCATTTGCCTCCACCGCTTTTTCGTGTCCGGTATGGTTCGACATGAACAATGATGGACTTCTGGATCTATTTATTCCCGGGCTAAGTGATTGGAATTATCAATGGAATGATTTGAGTACTCGCCTCTCAACAATACAAGCACGTTTATATATCAACCAAGGAGTACAGACTAACGGCACATACAAATTTCAAGAGATACCAGTATCAGAATCAGGATTAATACCCATATTCAATGGAAAAACCGGAGGGAAAGGGCACAATTGGGCAGTGGCAGGTGACTATGACAATGATGGATATACCGATTTGCTCATCACAGGTTTCGATGAAAAAGAAAGATCGAACCGAGATGATTATGAAGACGCGGTAAGAGTGGTGTATTTATTCAGGAACATAAAAGGAGAATCCTTCGAGCTTCAGAAAACGCCCTTAAACGGTAACAAACCTTTCCATGGAATGACCGACGGCAGTGTGTGTTTCGTCGATCTGGATAATGACGGCTGGTTGGATATCGTTTCTACCGGATATGGTTATTCAAGAGAATCTGAAATGCATGTTTATTGGAACATGCAAGATGGTACATTTACAGAATCAGATTATAACTTTGATACAACCACCAACTCCTCATGTGATGTATGCGATTTAAACAATGACGGTTGGGCAGATATTATCATAACAGGTGTATATTTCAATAACGGTCAAAAAAAATTCTATATTTATAAGAACAAAGGAAACCGGGATTTTGAAAAAATAGAAAAAGAACAACTGCTTCCGATAGACGGAGGGCAGCTTTCATTCGGCGACATCAACCACGATGGCCTGGCAGACATGTTAGTAGGTGGTCATAACAATACGTATGAACATACTACCTGGCTCTATGTAAACAAGGGGAATTTTGATTTCGAGCCTATGGCATGGTACAATAAAGAGAATTATGGCTGGGCATTTCCGAGAGTTACCCATGGAAGTGAACAACTGATCGACATTGACAATGACGGCCGGCTGGATGCATGGATTTCAGGATGGTCAAAAGACGCTTGCAATTCGGGTTGTAATACTGAACTCTGGAAAAACACCTCTAATGTAAGCAAGAATGAAGCTCCGGGAACCCCTCAGAATTTAAGAGCCAGTTTGATAGAAGGTACTAACCTGCTTTCCTTATCGTGGGATCCCGCCACTGACGACATCACCCCTCAAAGTGCATTACAGTACAACATTTATCTAAAAAAGAAAGACTCCGGGACATGCTATATGACGGTACCGGCAGATATATCTTCCGGCTTTATCAAAGTTGGTCGCATTTCGGGCCAACTCACTCAATGTTCATATAAAATAAAAATAGAGTCCAATGGTGTATATGAATGGGGAGTACAGGCCATAGATAATGGAAAGCGAGGCAGCCTCTTTGCTAAATCCACGCTAACGATTGATCAGGTTAGTGGAATCACAAATCAGGAAGAAGAAGCTATCTTCATCCATAGCAAGGGAAAATCAGTATACTATTCAATCAAAGGAACGGGAGATATAACCCTATTCAAAACTGACGGTAGCATTGTGTATCAGAATCAAATCCAGGAGGCTGGGAGCATCACTTTACAGGAAAAAGGTAGCTATATCGTCATGATTAAAACAAATTCAATTATAAAAAGACAGAAGTGCGTTATTCTATAACCCAATTCAGATTCTCACTATATGGAAAAAAAATATTTATTACTCGCATGCGTTACCCTGTTCAGCCAATTACATATATATTCAAAAGAGCAACAGTCCATTAATTTAGGAGACACTCCATGGAAATTTTCTAAAGTAATCCGGCAAGAAACAAACTTAGCCAAGGACGCAAGTATTCTTTATGGATTGCAAAAAGTATCAGAGATAAATGACGATGATATTCATACGGAATGGAGAGCAGATTATTCATCAGAAAAACATCTATTCATCGATCTGCATGAAAAGAAACAGCTTAAAAACTTCAAACTAATATTCAAAGGAGATCAGACACGATTTGCCACTGTGAAAATGGAAGCCAGCCTTAATAACGAAGATTGGTATCCGATGGCAGAAGGTACAGTAAAAAGAGCATGTGACCTTCACAAAGAAGGTGACATATCCAATGTGAACAATACAGTAGGTTATTTTGAAAAGGTAACATATACCTACCTCTCCATCCCTGTTTCGGCATCCTATCGATACATCAGGCTGACAATTCTAAGTTGCCAGTCCGAAAAGAATGAAGAGTTACCGAAGCGTATCAGCGAACTTGCCATTTATCCGGTCGAAAACAATTATTCAGACCAGGAAATAGCAGGTTTGGCATTTAAAGACGATCAATGGGAATCGGTCGGCATTCCTCACTGTTTCAATGAACGCGATACCTACTTAAATGCCAGCACAGGCGAACGTTGCTGGAGAGGAGAAGCCTGGTACAGAAAAAAAATAGGCTTCAGCAAAAAAGACCGGGATAAAGAAATCTTCCTTGAATTTCAGGGAATAAACTTCGCGGCTATTGTCTTTATCAATGGACAAGCCATCCCCGGTAACACACAAGTACAGCATCCGGGTATAGTCACTCATGTAGGTAGTGCCCTCCCCTTTGTTGTGAACATCACAAAATACATAAAATGGAATACGGAAAATCAGATAGCCATTAAAGTCTCTAATGCTAAAAACACATTTTTTACCTGGCCGGAGTTTGGTACAAATGAAGGATTCGGACAGGCTATGGGTGGCATCGTTTGCCCGATATACATGCACAAAAAGCATAAAATACATATTCCATTCAACCGCTATTCTCCATTAAAGAAATGGGGTACTTATTTGGGAACAGTATCGGCTACACCTCAAAAAGCAACGATACGTTTCCAGGTAAACGTTGACAACACTACAGATCAAGAGCAGAATATTGAGTTGCGCACTTATCTGCAGGATCAACAAGGACACACTGTATTGTCTTTCTCCGACAAACAAAAGGTATCAGCCCGAACAACCCAGTTGTTTGACCATACAGAATCTATTCAGAACCCTCATTTATGGTATCCCATTGGTTGCTCCGGTACTCCATACCTATATACGGTATTGAATAAAGTATACGTAAACGGCAAATTAGCAGATAGCCAAAGCGAGCCATTTGGAATAAGAGAAATCACCTGGGATGAAAATTACTGTTACGTGAACGGAGAAAAATGTATTTTACGAGGCTTCGGAAGCAGAAACATATATCCGGGATTAGGAGCTGCTATCCCCGCTGCTTTGCAATGGCAAGACATTGCCCTTATTGCCCAGTGCGGAGGTAATACATTGCGTGTTGGACATCAGCCACCTTTCACAGAAGCACTCAAAGCTTGTGATGCTTACGGGGTTTTATTAATTGTAAACAGTGGAGACGGAGAATGGTCACTAAAGAATGAACCGGCCAAAACATACAAACGGGAGTATGACCGGGAAATGCTTGTAGCCTTTCGTAATCATCCGTCCGTCGTTATTTGGGAATCGAATAACGGATTGGCATACGATGGAGATAAATACCTGCCATCACATACACTCAGCGAAGTGAAAGCATGGGATTATATACAACCCCGGCTGGTTCTCAATCGTGACGGTTATCCTCCTGAATGGGACGAGAAAGAACCCATTGTGATTGGTTATACCAATCGTTATGAAAAAGTAAAAGGCCGCCCGTCACTAAACACAGAGGTTTATGGTGCCAACTGGAGTGGACTTCCGAGTTGGTGCATCGCACGGTTTGATTATAATAACGAGAAGGAATTTTCAATGGATTACATACGAAACTATTTAGATAACCTGGACAATCAGGCTTGCGGTTGGATTGACTGGATGCTGGTAGAAACTTACGGTGAAGGTTATACAATCTATCTGAATGGAATGAAAAATCAGAAGAGCCTGGGTTCATGCGCAATGGATGGAAACCGCTTTCCTAAACTGAAGTACCGAATTTACCAAAAAGCACTCTGGGTACCCTATTCTCAGCAACCGGGAGTTGCACTCCAAAGCCACTGGAACTATTCAGGTATTCAAAATATTGATGCCTGGAGCAACTGTCCCTACGTCGAACTATTTATCAATAAAAAGTCGTACGGTATTGTTGAGCCAGATCAAAGAACCCGCCAATGTACATGGAGAGATATCCAATGGGAACCGGGTACCGTAGAAGCCGTAGGTCTTGATACGAACAAACACCCTGTTTGTTCAGAGAAAATAGAATCTTCCGATAAGCCCTATGCCATAGAAGTTACAATCGAGAAGCCTGCGGCTAAACCCACCGGAGAAGAATTTATCTTGAAAGCAAATGCTTCCGACGCTTTCATAGTGACAGCCAAAGTGGTAGATAAGGATGGGCATTGGTGTCCATGGGCCGATAATCTATTGAAATTTGAAGTTGAAGGCGAAGGTATATACAAAGGTTCCTATAATTTCTATGTTACCGAAGGTAAAGACTTATCCTATCACGCCCCCGGAGATACAGAATTACAGGCAGAAGGAGGACTTATGAGAGTAGCTGTACGTACCACTTTTAAACCGGGAAAGATAAAAGTAAAAGTGAGTTCGGATGGGTTAATCTCAGGAGAAAGCATTATTAAATCAAAAAAAATCAAACATTAATTTTCGGACAACATGATGATGAAAAAATATATTTATGCTATATGCACTTTATTATTAGTAGGATGCATGGCTTCTCGCAAGTCACCAAAAAACAAAACGATCGGGAAAGAGAAAGTAACGATCGACAGTCTGGCTCCCAATCCCTTTATTCGACATATGTACACAGCCGATCCATCTGCCCATGTCTGGGCAGACGGCCGCTTGTACGTTTATGCCTCGCATGACATAGATCCACCTCAGGGTTGTGACCTGATGGACAGATATCATGTTTTTTCTACCGATGATATGGTGCACTGGAAAGATCATGGAGAAATACTGAATGCTTCTCAAGTGCCATGGGGACGTAAAGAAGGCGGGTTCATGTGGGCACCGGACTGTGCTTATAAGAATGATACCTATTATTTTTATTTCCCACATCCCAGCGATACGTATACAAACAATAGTTGGAAAATAGGAGTAGCCACCAGTAAAGAACCTGCTGCCAACTTTACAGTTCAAGGATACATCGAAGGAATGGACCCCATGATAGATCCCTGCGTGTTCACAGATGACGACGGTCAAGTTTATATATATAACGGTGGAGGTGGCATTTGCAAAGGGGGCAAACTGAAAGACAATATGATGGAGTTGGATGGTAAGATGAAAATTATGGAAGGTTTAGATGATTTCCACGAAGCTACGTGGATACATAAATATAAAGGAAAATATTATCTTTCTTATGCTGATAATCACGAGCCCAATAACAATGACGGCATGAAAGGCTATAACTGTATGCGTTATGCCATAAGTGACAACCCTTTAGGACCGTGGAAATACATGGGTGTCTATATGGAACCTTCCGATTGCTTTACCAATCAAGGTTCTATCGTAGAGTACAAAGGGGAGTGGTTTGCTTTCTATCACACGATATCCTTATCCAACAATCCTGCGTTACGTTCTATTTGCGCAGATAAGTTATATCATAACGAAGACGGCACTATCCGCATGGTGAAACAACACAAATAAGACTTGCGACACGCGTTTTGACAAGAGATATGCAAGAATGTACATTATTACCATGCAAAAGTGTACATTCTTATACAACAAAAGTGTACACTTATGTCATACAAGAGTGTACACCTTTGTAACAATCTAATTTTCAGAAATATAACATTTTTCATAACCTTATTTCTATTGACCTTCTGATCTCTATCTCCGGCTAATAGATTTTCTTCCTTTTTTATATGATTATGAATATAAAATTAATAATTCCCACATGAAAAAGATTTTATTTATATGTTTGTTCTGCCTTTACTTATTCGGTTCACATGCACAAACCCTCTTTCACAAATCGACCACCCTCCCCCGGGTAGGTGACAAAATCTATAAACAGGAAATTCGCTTTCTTCCTCCGGGAGAAAGCGGTACGGGAAAAGTATGGCAATTCGACCACCTGACTCCTATAGACGAACAGTATGAACTGATCTATACCGGCAATGATTCTCTATTGACAGGCACTGAACATCGAACTCGATACACTTATCGTGTGGCAGGAGATTCTCTATGGAAAACCGAAGTCGAAAATATATCAACCTACCAAAAAGCAATTCATCCGGAACTTCTGGCCGTATATCCCATACAATTGGGCAGCCACTTCGAAAGTTACTTTGGCTATACCGGTGAATACCAACATGCCTATGGTATGGAACTATTAGGCAAAACCACCGTTTCGGTGGATGCAACAGGAACCCTGATCATAGCCGGAGATACTATTCCTGATGTATTACGGATACATACAGAACGACGGTTTGTACAAGATCTGAACCTGAGCAACGAATCCGTAATGGCAGAAGACTCCACCTTGTGGTTACGCCGTTTCACTCCGGACAGTATCTCATATCGCATTAACACAGACACACTTGTTACACAGACCGATACTTACAGTTGGTATGCTTCAAGCTATCGTTATCCGGTATTAGAGACAGTGGAAAACACCCTAATCCGCCACGGTGTTCCCATTCCTCATTTTCAGACTGCTTTCTACTATCCTCCGGTTGACCAATATTATACATTGAATGAAGATACGGAGAATCGACAGAAGCGTGAAGAGACACTTACACAACGGCAGTCGGGAGAGAATAGATCCCGTAATGGCTCATTCTCATTAGAGGATGCGATGGGAAAATGTAAATTCTATCAGGAAAGCAATAATCTGGTTGTAGAATATATGCTGAATACTTCCTGCGAGGTTGAGATGGCCTTATATACTGTTCAGGGTGAACTGTTGGCTATTTACCCGAAGAAAGCATTGCGTCCGGGGCAATATCGTGAGTCCATCGCTATTGATTCTTTGCTATCAGAGCGCTATGTATTACGTCTGATTGTCAATGGCAAAGTCTATGGCGAGAAAATCTGAGTACCGACCACTATATTCAAATACTATTATGAAAAATTTATCAAGCCTTTATCAAACCGCCACTCTTTTATTGTTCGTCTGTATAGGATTCTGCGAAACAGTCTCTGCCGATAATCCCATCAAAATCTCCCAACCTCAGATTTCACCTGTCTCTCCGGAAGCGGCGGCTGTACAAAAATATATTTGCTATCCGGTTAATCATAGTACAGGATTGGCCGATATCACCATTCCGCTGTATACCATTAAAGCCGGCGATTTAGAGCTTCCTATCACTTTGACCTATCATTCTGCCGGAATTAAACTCCATCAATTAAGCGGCTGGGTGGGTACAAACTGGACATTAAATGCCGAGCCTTCCGTCATGCGGGAAATCAAAGGTATTCCGGATGACGCAAAACGCGGAGGATACAGAACCTTGGAATATCTTAAAAACAAAAATAACAGTAACTCCGATGAACTAACCCGCTTCTTCAGACGAATTGAAGATAAGGATTGTGACAGCGAACCCGATCATTTCTATTATAAATTACCTAACCGAAGTGGTACTTTTTATTTAGGAGTAAAATATACGGGATACAACAATGCTCCGTACAATGCAGGCTTTGGTATCTATCCGTATACGCCTCTAAAAATTTCCGGTTGGGAACTTATTGGCGAAAATGGTGTCGATATAGAGGACGAAAATGGTGTCTGGTATGAGTTTGGTGGAGAAATGGACGGATATACGGAAAAGACCGGAAATTATAATACCCGCTGGCTGTGTAAGAGCATTAATTCCCGTCAGACAAGAGCGTGTATATCATTCAACTACAGTGGTTTACAGCGAAAGCGAATCAACCCCAGCTATTCTTCCGATTATGTTGTATTGGAAGATAAAATGGAATATAATGTTGGCAGCGGCAGAAGCTCTGTATCTGATCCTACTTGGTTTCCAATAAAAGAGAACACTTTCTTACGTCGTCCGGACAGTGTGAATGCCCCTATGCCCCGTTCTAATTATTATGGAGGCTATAGACTACTAATCAAGCAAAGAGGCCGGGTCTATTATGGAAATATCACAGATGGAAAAGTCGAGATACTCAATTCATCTTATCCCAGCGAACGGGAATATGCGATTTTCAACCCTTACGATTCCGACTTTGTGGACGAACGCAAGCTAACGCGTATTGACTTTGACGGAGGTATCGTTTTATTTGAGCAGGACCCGGAAGACAACCTAAGTACCATTACAGTCAAGTCAAAAGACGGAAGTATTATCCGGAAATTTCAATTCTATATCTCCCGGTACAATGCATACACGGAACTCACAAAATTAGATTCAATCGCTGTTACTGCCGGTAGAGATCCCGAGCGCCGTTTATACTCTTTTTTATATGATAAACCTGATAATGTTCAGCCTGTATCCAGCTTGGCAATGGATCATTGGGGATATTATAATGGTCAGCATGAATTAAACAACGGCACCCAGCTCTTTATTCCCTACGGCCGTTATTACGTAAACGACGATTATTACTTCCATTATGGAGATAGTGCCCGCGAATGCAATGAATACCATATGAAAACAGGTGTCCTAACCGATATCTTCTCACCGGAGGGAGTACGTACAAACTTCAGTTATGAAGCCAATCGGTACGGAAAGGTATTCAGCGGTGCTGCAAATTACCAAAAGAAAGTCTATTTGGCAGGAGGACTGCGGGTAAGCATGATCAGAGAGAGCGATATGCATGGTGGCCTTTCCAGAGTTCGTTATTTTCAGTATGGTCTTTCTGCTCCGGAAGGAAAATACGGGAATGACGGTATCGGACTTGGTGTAGCCAAGGTAGCAGTGACTCAACGAGATTATTGCACGGTACAGGAGCGACTGACTATTGACCAGCTCGGTGAAAGAAATCTTTGTCGCACACACACGTGGGGTGCGACTCCTGTTTCCAATATCTCGTTCGGCAATGGCAATTCAGTGATTTATCCTTATGTGAGGGAACGAGTGATCGCCGGTGGAGCAGAAATTCGTACAGACTATCATTTCAGTGCTCCTGAGTGGGATTTGTATGGTGGCATTCCGCAGGATCCTTTCTCTCCAAGGCAAGTTCGCCAGGATATTTCAAAGCCCTTTGATCCCGACAGAGGCAAAGACGCTTTACGATACGGGCACCTTATAAAAAAAGAGATATACAGTGGAGATACGTTGGTAGAAAAACACGAATACGAATATTCCATTTACCAAAAGCCACTCAAAGAGGAGGATGATCATACTTTCGCAGTTGTTTTTGGACGGCCCTATAAGACTCGTGTTTGCAACGTTCAGGAGTACGATAGTCGCCCTCAAGAATTATATAAAGACTATACGTGGATGAAAGAACGAGGCGCTTCCCGTTTGAAACGTGAACGCACTACCCGTTTTTCGGATACAGGCGAGACAAGCATCCTGACTCGCGAGCATGTTTATCATCCCGACAGTAGTGATGTATACGATGGATTTGATTCAGACTTAAATGGAGGTACTCTTTATGCAACCAACCACTTAAACCCACTATGGACCCGAACCCGAACGGGCAACAGTGAGATTATAGAACAGTTTATATACCCTGAAGAGGCCAAGAAGAATATAACAGACAATTTGGGACAAGACTTCCTGTTGTCATGCAATGCGATCAATAAACTGTTGGTTTATAAACGCGTTTGTGGAAAAGATATGACCTCTTTACGAAACAAGTATTCGGGGCTCAATATTTACACCGTTCAAGCTTGGAACCCAACATTATCCCAATACGAAGATCGCCTCAAATACACCTACAATGATTTTGGGAATATCAGTTCGGTCACTTCCGATGGCAAAATTTACACCAGTTATATTTGGTCGTATTACAATCAGTATCCTGTCTTTAAGGTAGAAAACGCCTCCATTGACAAAGTACTTTCCGCACTCAATAAAGATCGGGCATGGCTTACACAGTTGGAGGCACAAGGCCAGCCCGATATCTTCGCCCTATCCGGCACCAACCTCCCGCATAGCACTTTATATACCTACCGGCCCTTGATAGGAGTCTCCTCCATCAGAGGCGCGGATGGGGTAAATACTTATTTTGAGTATGATTACTGGGGACGTCTTATTCGTTCGTATATCCTTGAAGATGGGGTTGAAAAGACTATTTCCACATTCACATACAATACTCCCGGTTATCATCTATAGTATAAAAATATAATCAATAAAAGTAAATCAACATGAATCGAACCATTCATTTTACACTTCTACTTTTGTGCATATCCCTGTCTCTGCCTTCTCTGCTAAAGGCTCAGAACAACCACAAACATTATGTGCAAACTCATCTGATGACAGAGGAGGACGGTAGCCGTTCACGCGAGACAGTAACATACTACGACTCTTTCGGCCTGGAATACGAAACACTGGAAGTAGGTACCACCCCACAAGGAAAAGACCTGCAGACTCCCATTGGCTATGATGGCTTTTTCCGGAAAACGATGGAGTTCCTTCCCCGTCCCGCCGGGAATACCGATTTTTATACGGATGCCAATCCCTATCATTACACGGTATACGAAAACTCCGAGTTGAACCGGGTCCGTGAAGCATATGGACCCGGACAGACCTGGCAAGAGAACGGAAAGGCGGTGAAATATGCCTATCTGGTCAACAAAGCGTCGGGGGTTCTGTCCTGCTCCTATTACCAGGTGGAAGAGCTGGATCGTGATATAAAGCTTACCCGTTCCGGCAATTATACACCCGGCGAGCTAACCATCACCCAAGTCACGGATGAGGATGGACATATCACTTACACTTTTTCTGATTCTTCCGGACGTTTAGTTTTAACCCGCCAAATGAATGGAACCGTTGCCCATGACACCTATATCGTTTATGACGACAGAGGGCGCAAACGAATCGTCCTCCCCCCTTCCGCCGCCGATGCGCTTACCGCTGTGGAAAGTTGGCTTTGCAGTCAGAGCGAACCTATCCAATTGTATGGATATATATACCGATATGACGGGAGGGACCGTTGCATCGAAAAGAAACTTCCGGGCTGCGCACCGATCTACTACGTCTATGACAAGTCCGACCGCATGGTGCTTAAGCAAGACGGCAACGACAGAGAGGTAAAACGGTGGCAGTCTTATCAATATGATCACTTGGGGCGACAGGTTATCTGGGGATTTTTTAAATCACCCAGTAGTCACCAATACTGGATAACATTCTGTCAGAATAAGGTACTATCTGTTGGATATACAGGGGCTCAAACACCTATGGAAAATTACGGGTATTCTTCGGTAGCACAAATCAGCCTCCGATGCACCCCACTGATTATTAACTATTATGACGACTATGACTATACCAATATCTTTAGTGAGTTTATCGGTTCTCAAAACCGCCCGGGTTATTATTCCTCTTTCGCGTCCTCGCCAAAGTCCTCGTACGGGAAACTTACCGGGCAGGTTGTCGCACTATTGAATGATCCCTCTAAAAAGGACTACATCGCCTACTATTACGACCGGCGGGGTCGTGAAGCGCAGCGTACGGCAAATTCCGCTTTTGGTTTCAAGAACTATACCTTCACTAATTACAATTTTACCGATCAGCCTGTTTCTGTTCGTAAGGAACATACAAGTATTTATCCGGATGCTGCCTCCGGCTCTACAGGAGTTGCCAGCCATGTAACCACGTATGAGTATGAGTATGACCCTGCCGGGCGTGTATCAAAATTGTATCATACATTCGACAGTGATCCCCGTGTATTAATGGCAGATTATCGGTATGACGAGGTAGGACGTTTGGAAACGAAGTTGATCCACAATCACGCTGATACGGCAAGTTATAAATACAATGTCAGGGGGTGGCCTACGGAGATCAACGAACCGGGCATGAGAGAGAAGATTTACTACAATGAGAATCTTCCGCAAGGAGTGTCTCCTTTATATAACGGTAATATTCCCTGTCTGTCAAATTCGGTAAATACAATTCCGGTCGCTCGTTTTACTTACGACGGACTCAATCGTTTGCTGAGTACCCGCAGATATAAGATGGATGGTACACCGACGGAACACGGGGAGAATTTTACATACGATAAAATGGGGAACCTACTTACCTACCAGCGTGTCTTTGAGGACTTTTACCCTGATTACACAACCAAATTGGCTATTAAGTATCATGGTAATCAAATTCAGTCTGCAACCGATGAAAGGCGCTCTGTTGGTTATTACAATCTTCGTTATCTTGATGACCAAAATGCTGATGTTGAATATTTCTACGACAGCAATGGTAATTTAGTGAAGAACCTTGATAATCGGATTGGAAAGATCAAGAATAATATCCTGAATCTCCCGGAGGTAGTTGCTTTCACTGATGGAAATCTCCTCACGTTCTCCTATATGGCGGATGGCCGCAAGGTGCGTGATTCTTATGGTTCTTACCCTATTAAACCGACGACCCCTTTAGATACGGTGGTAAACAACACTGACCCCTATATTACCGGAATTAATGACTGGAGTGAAGACTATTATTATCAGTCGAAAAAGCTCCGGCGGGTCACCACATCGGATGGTCATTTGAATTTTTATGATTCCCCGGATCATACCACGTATTACACTACTAAAGATCACATTGGCTGTACATGGCAACGCAAAGTAGGTAGTAGGAACGCTTTGATGTATCCGAACTATTACCCATCCGGTATAATGGATTTAAAACCTTACCCGACTTATCCGTTTGGTTTGGGTGGCAAAGAATTCATGAGTACGAATTACTTGGATGAATATTACTTTGGCGCGCGTACAATGTATGCCATCATGAACCGTTTTAATCAGGTAGACCCGTTGTGCGAGGAGTACTATTCGGTGAGTCCGTATGCATATGCATTGAATAATCCGGTGAGATATAAAGATCCAGATGGGAGATTTCCTTGGCCAGTTGTTCCTATTGTATTAGGCTGGTTACTTGAATCGCAGCCAGTGAACGCTCCCACCTTAAATAGGGTAAGTAATGCCCGCAATATGGAGGCAGCCTGGAACAGTTATAATGAAGGTGCGCTTTCTAATTTTATCCCCGGAGCAAAAATGGAAGCAGTTTCTACTCGTGTTTTTATACAAAAGCCAGTAGAAAAGATCGTTCGTAAAACCGTTACCTCAGAAGTCAGAGAAGAAGTCGGTAAATTTGTTCCGAATCCATTTGGAAGAAGAGGGGGTCAGGCACATCAAGATAAAGTTGCAGAAGCAATAAAACAGTTGAAAAGTGACGGTTTTACGAAAGTAGGAACAGAGCGAACTATTATTACCCCAAATGGTGAAAAAACTAGACGTGCCGTGGATGTAAGAGGTATAAATCCTACTACTGGTGAGGTTAAAGATATACAAGTAGGGCGTCAGAACAAAAACGGTACTCCGGTTGCGCGAGAAAGGAGAGCCCTTGATGATATTGAAAAGGCAACGGGACAACGACCTATATTTATTCCTTATAATTAAAACAATATTCATAATAAAAAATACAACATGTTATCATCACAAATTAATTTTTATGTATTACCGGAAGATTTACTTGGTATACAGCAATGGTTAGAAGAGCGTGATATTGTATGCGTAAAAACATATAGTTTTGATGCAAATCCTATCATAGCGAAGCTTAATGCCGAATTATTAAATTATGGTCAAGTTTATTTAACTTTACCAAAGTGGATTGAACTATTCGAATATAAAAGCTGCTTACTACCATCAGGAGAACTTACATATTATGTAGACTTTGATAAAGAACTTATAATTCAATTTGACTTTGAAAAAATCACAAAAGACCAATTACTCCCTCCATCTCGCTTTTATTTTACCAAACAATATTTTGATAGACCTGCTTGGGATTTTATTAAGAAAGACGAAGAGTATGTAAAGTGGGCTATGAAAATCTATCGGAATTTCAAAAAACGTTTCTTAGTAAAATATGACTTTGGACCGGATAATTTTGGTATCAATTATACAACGCCTACTGTGATTGAACATTTTGAGTGCGGAGAATTTAAACTTAGAGGACATTAACTGGCCGCAAGGTGCGTGATTCTTATGGTTCTTACCCCACTAAACCAACTCCCCTTTAGATACAATGGTAAGCAACACCGATCCCTATATCACCGGAATCAATGATTGGAGCGAAGATTACTATTATGCTGCCGGGAAATTGAGACGTGTCACCACTTTGGATGGCTATTTGAATTTATATGAACGCAACGGTTATAGAAATTATTATGCCGTCAAGACCACATCGGTTGTACTTGGGAATATGAGATCGGAAGTAAAAAAACTTTCGGATATCCCAGTTATTATCCATCCGGCATAATGGATAGAAAGCCTTATACCACTTATCCGTTTGGGTTGGGTGGCAAAGAATTCATGGGTACGAATTATCTGGATGAATATAACTTTGGTGCACGTGCAATGTATGCCATCATGAACCGTTTTAATCAGGTAGACCCGCTGTGCGAGGAGTACTATACGGTGAGTCCGTATGTATATGCATTGAATAATCCGGTGAGGTATAAAGATCCGACGGGGAAATATGTAGAATCGGCATGGGATATAGCCAGCCTTGCAATGGGAGTTAAAAGCTTTGTCAACAATGTACAAGGTGGTAATATTGTTGGGGCAATTGTTGATGGAGTAGGAATAGTGCTTGATGCCGCTGCTGTTGCTTTACCTGTGATTCCGGGTGGAGCGGGAGCTGCAATAAAAGGTGTTCGTGCTATAGATAAAGCAGTTGATACAGCTAAAACTGCAGATAAAGCTGTAGATGGCGTGAGTGCAATGAAACGGGGAATACAAAATGAAGCTAAAGTGTTAGAGAGTATAGGTGAGGTTAAGAATACAGCCAAAAAAACAGTTACATTACCAGGAACAAGAGAAAAAGTAACCGTTATCCCAGATACCATAACTGACACGAAAATTATTGAAATTAAAGATGTCAAGTCCCTTTCGAATACAAAACAGATAAGAGGAGAGCGTCAAGTAGCACAAGGTACAGGTAAAGATTTCACGATTATAACCGGAGAAAAGACCCATGTATCCGGTAATATACCAACTAAAGAAATCAGAAGAAGAAATGATATTGGTCCACAATAAAATAGATTTAATAAATTATGGGAAATTTTGATTATAAGAACATCTGTTTACAGATTAAAACAAGGGAAAACTTTACCGATCCAAGGTTTGTAGAGTTTATGAAAGATTGGAATTTTACAGAAAAAGAGTATGATATTTTTTTAGATACGGTTTGGGATAGTATGAGCAATAAGTATTCCAAGAAAATTGTTGATTTTTTTATTAGTTATAAGGATGGAATTTTGCTACCTGATAGATGTGGTCCATACGAACCGTTAGGTTATAATTTTAACAAAAATAATATCTCTATACCCATAAGATGGTTAAGTGCTCCTGCTGGAGCATTACTATTAAAGAAAAGATATAATTATAATGCTGAAATTGAAAATGAATATTTCTCAATAATATTTTCAGATGGGAAAATTGATATACCTCAAAGAGTTCTTCCTGAATATTTAGGAAAAATCACATTTTGGTTTAGTAAACAGCGGAAAATCGACATGGTGTTTTTAGAGCAACTTTTAAGGGACTTATGTGCTTATTTGGACGCGGATAACGGTATAATCTTTGACCAAGAAACTGATGGGATTTTGTTAGACATATTTCAATGGTAATAGGCCTGTTACATATCGTTTGTATTTATAATGTGAAATGAATTGTTTGTTAATCAATAAAATTCTAAATCCTATAAATACTGGTCCTGGGAAGAAAACTACGCAATCTCAACGTAAGAAAATATTAGAATTTTACAGGCAATAAAATGGTGGAGAATTACAGAGTGATAGATATAAATGACGACGATTATAGAGTTCTTTCTTTAGAAAAAATAATTAATCTAGATTCTTCTTTTTTGATTCGGTTTGGGATACTATTACCAACGAGTATTCAAAGAAAGTCGTTGAGTTTTTAATTAGTTATAATGATGGAATAATTCTTCCGGATAGATGTGGCATTTGTGAACCATTAGCTCATAATTTCAATAAGAATGATATTTCTATGGCTGAGCCAACCTGGAGGCTCGTTAATATTAAAAAAAGAGAGATAAATTTGATGTTGATATTGAGAATAAAACTTTTGCGGTGGTATTTACTGATGGCAAAATGTCTCCCCTAAAAGGAATCTTTCTTAAATATCTTGGTAAAACAACCTTTAGGTTTTGCAAACAACGTAAAATATATATGGTATTTCTGGAAACCTTTTTGCGCGACTTTTGCACCTATCTGAATGCTGATAATAGTATCATATTCGATCAGGAAAACCATGAGGTTTGGGGTGATATCTTCCGATAGACAATCTTTATTCAGCCACTCAATTCATAGTTGATATATGAGTAAAAAAGTCAATATAAGTTAAGGTATACACTACAAAGCTGGATCAAACTTCCTCCAATCCGGATAATATCAGAGTGAGGGAACAGCAGTACTCGGAAGAAGCAGAAAAACAGTTTGGAATACCATAATTAAAATTTGAAATTAAGATGAAAAGACAAAGAAGAACCCCCGGATCAATAGTGAAGATTGACTTGAAAAACGGGTATTATAACTATGCACAATTATTGGAAAACGGTATCGCTTTTTTTGATATTTACACCAAAGATCCTGAATTAGAAGATCTGAGTATTTTGTTAGAAAAACCGGTATTATTTATAGTATCGGTGTATAGGGATGTAATATCAACCGGACTTTGGTTGAAAGTAGGAAAACTACCTATCCGAGAAGATCTTAAAATTCTTCCAATGCAATGTATACAAGATGCACTGAATGAAACACAGTTCGAATTATATAATCCCAATACAGGAGAAGTGACAAAAGCTACCAGAGAGGAATGTGAGGGATTGGAAATATGTGCTGTATGGGAGGCCCATGCTGTAGAAGAGAGAATTATAGATCATTACAATGGAGTGCCGAATTTTTGGGTTGAATCAATGAAAATAAAATGAAAAAACTTGTTTACAAAAACAGAGAAATAGATCATCTCATTTTAGATGAAAGTTTTATTAACGGATTTAAGTGGATTGATGATAACGATGGTCACCCTACTAACCTGGAGATTGACATAAACTGGAATGGACAAGAAAATATGTGTAACGACTTTGATTTCATAATATTATTTCCCCTCATCGTCATCTTTCAATAATAATCCTCTTTTCTTCCTAAAAATAAAGTATTTTCTCCCAATAGAAAGATACCTTTCTTCCTAATAAATCTATAACTGAAAGTTTCGGTTATAAAACTAAAAGTTTTAATCTTACAACTAAAACTTTCATTTGTATAACCCAAACTTGCGATTATAGTTTGTCCAATAAGAAAGAGAGCTTTTTCCAGAAAGAAAGGTAAGTTTCATTCCTGACTTTCGTAAGTATGAAAAGGATAGTATACAAACAAGCTTATCAATACACACCTGGACGATCATTCATAACAAAGCGAATCTCCTTAGCACCGATCAAATCAAAATAATTAATAAATGGTTTCAGAATTTTCTTTCCGTCCAAAAACACGGATTGGACATATTTATTCTCCTCCGAAAGATTATCTGCTTTTATTAACAGATCATGATCTTTCAACCGAATTTTAATTTCTGAAAATTGAGGAGCACCTATGGCAAACTCATTACTCCCGGGAGTTACAGGATAAAATCCCATAACAGAAAAAAGATACCAGGCAGACATTTGCCCACAATCATCATTTCCGTTTACACCATCAGGAGTATCTTTATAGTTCAGCTTTACATGCTTCCGTACTAACTCCTGGGTCTTCCAGGGCTCATTACAGTAATTATATAAATAGATATAATGATGGCCTGGCTCATTATCATGCTTATAATGATCTTCTTCAAAATTCCGATCCAACTTATCAGAAAAAGCCTGTGGTCCTCCCATCAAATCAATCATTCCGGGAATATCCTGAAGGACACAAAACAAATAAGTCCACTTCGAACCTTCCGTCAATCCATGCCGTGAATTATCATCCAGATCAATCCAGGTTCCATCATAGTTACGAGGCAAGAAAAAACCTTTCTCAGGATTGTATAAGTTTTTATAATTTCCACTAAATCGCATCAAATGGGCATAATCTTCCATCTTCCCTAACGATTTCGCCATTTGTGCTACACACCAGTCATCATATGCATATTCCAGTGTCCTTGAAACCGATTCGGCTGTTTTATCATCCGGCACATATCCTATCGAATGGTAATAACTTGCTCCTGCACGTCCTTCATAAGAAGTCCAATAATCACGGTCACCGTATTTTCTGTTTGTATCGCAATCAGGAGGAACCATTGCATCTTTTCGTATAGCTTCATAGGCCAGATTGACATCAAAGTTACGAATCCCTTTCATATAGGCATCTGCAATAACTGCATCCGCATGAGTGGCTATCATAATATTGGTATAGGTTGGATTAGGCCACATAGGAAGCCAGCCGCCTTCTTTATACATTTGCAATAATGAAGTGATCCAGTCACCGGTTAACTGTGGTTCCAGCAACGTCATCAGGGGATGAAAAGCTCTGAATGTATCCCATAAAGAATAATCATTATACGAAATACCTTCATGAATCCGGTCGTCAAATGCACTGTAATATCTTCCATATTCAGAAAACTCGCGAGGGAAAAGATAAGAATGATACAGTGCCGTATAAAAAATACGGGCATCTCTTTCGCTTCCTCCTTTGATAGTTAACCGGGATAATTTATCATTCCATTCTTTTTTAGTATTCTCATATACCTGTTTTAAACTCCATCCGGGTATTTCACGCTGTAAATTCAAGCGGGCTTGCTCCAGACTTATAAAAGAGGTAGCTATCTGAGCCTTTATTTCCTTATCCTTTTGAGAGAAATTAATATATGCTCCCATACGTGTACCATATAGCTCCTCGGCTCCCGGGTAAAGAATAGAATCATTCCAACAACCAAAATCCTTTATATCACAATTGAAACGAATGACAAAATAGCCTTTAAAGTTGGGTAAGTCTGGTCCTAACTGAGCCGACTGCCTGTCTGGATTATACCCCACAATTTCATTATTCAGCGTATCAATCTTCATCCAGCCTTTGATTTTCTGGAGACGCTGATTATAATGATTACACCAATCGTTCAACTGCGGATTCAAATTTATACCCTGAATAATCAACCGGGGAGTTTTATTTTTAGGAAAACGAAAATTCAGAATCGCACAACGTCCGGAAGCAGTCATCTCTGTAAAAATCCGGTTATTCTGTTTATCGGTTAAAGTAACAGAGTAATAATAGGGAGAGGCCTTCTCATCCTTATGACTAAAATTCATTTTTCGATCTTCCGGAAGTACTCTTATCTCCTCTCCGATTTGTGGCATAACTGATACATATCCATAATCTCCCATCCATATAGTTGGTTGATGAGATCCTAAAAAGCCCATTATAAACTCATCATCGTAAACATACGCCATACTTCCCATTTTATTCTCCCTGGTTTGAGGTAAAAAATTGGTCATTGCAAAAGGAGGACCCACAAAAGGTACCGTACCTCCCTCACCCTTAATGGCCGTTCCAATAAGCGGGTTTACCAGATCTACTACATTCTGGCTATATGAATAAATCGGATTTATACAAAATATTAGAATTAAAAACAGATATTTTCCCATGATGCTGATTATTACATTATAAAAGAATCCAATTACATTTTTCAGATAAAACATGACGATCTCTATCACCACAAACTTCAATCTGGTTTTCGCCTTTCCTTAGACCAATGCCTTGCCAAATATAAATATTTTGCCTCTTTATAGGATTTCCACACTCTTGTCCATTCACTTTCAAACGAATATTTTCGCAATTGGAATATACCTTTACATCTGTAACCGAATCTCTTCTTGCCACATCTCTTCTACTTGTAATATGTAGAACAGGTGATTTCGCCCAAGCTGACTTATAGAAATAAAAAGCATCTTTCTTGATCTTTCTGTCGTAGGTTACTAAACCTTTATCGTTTCGTCCTGGTAAATTTCCTTCATTCCTGGAAGCACTTGCAAAATCAAACATATTCCAGACGAAAGATCCCCAGACAAAGTTACAATCGCTTATTGCCTGATAATTTTGTTCATGTACAATAGACTGCCACTCTTCCGGATGAAAAATTCCATCAGTCCTTGGGGCCGATTTAACATCCTGCTGGTGATGCCAGACGTTAGCCCCAGCTCCATATTCACTGACACCAATACCTTTGTTTCCAACCAAACGGTTCCAATGTGCTACCGAAGATTTCATCATGGAAGGCTGAGCCCAGTACCATCCCGGATAAGTATTGTAAGCCATAATATCTGTGACTTTATTCTCCGGCCTGTTCTCTATATTAGCAGCAGCTACTGTCAAACGTCCCGGATCTTCCTGATGAGCCAGATCATTTAACTCTCCAATCAAATTCTTGACCTCGCCTTCAGACAATTCGTTAAACAGACTCCAGCAAAAAATAGATGGATGGTTAAAATTCTGTCGAATCAATTCCGTGAGTTGTAACTTTATATTCTCCGTAAAAGCAGAACTGGTATTTGCCTTACCGATAAGGGGAATTTCCGCCCAGACCAACATACCTTCCCGATCACATAAAGAATAGAAATAATCGGCATGCGGATAGTGTGCCAACCTGATTCCGGTAGCTCCTATTTCTTTAATCAGATCCATATCTTCGTTATGATCTTCATTCGATATAGCCCATCCTTTACCTTCCCGGTCCTGATGTCTGTTTACACCTTTAATTTTATAAGGTTTACCATTCAGGAAAAAGCCTTTTTCCGCATCAACAGTATAGTATCTCAATCCAGTATATTGGGATAGTGTATCCACAACCGCATCACCTTTCAACACCTCTACAAAGACACGGTACAAATAGGGGGATTTACACCCATCCCATAAGATAGGACGATCTATATTCAGCTTATTAATAAACTTAGCCGTTTCTCCTTTTACATATGACTTATTGGTAGTTGTGGTACTACCTATTGCTTTCCCCTGGGCATTAAACACACTGGTTCTAACAGATAATGCTTTCCCGGGCTGACTACTATTAACTTTTGTCACAATGGATAACTCAGCCCGTTTTGAATCGACCTGATCCTGATGAATATAAATCCCAGAAGAAGCATAATCTAATGGAGTTATACACGTCTTAGGCAATAAGAGTAATGATACAGGACGATAAATCCCCCCAAAAACAGTAAAATCTCCAGCTAGAGGAGCAATATCATTATCTGGACTATTCGATACTTTGACCTCTAAAAGATTGTCTCCTTTCTTCAACAAAGAGGTTATTTCAAAACAGAAAGCATTGAATGCTCCTTTGTGTGTACCAACTTTTATTCCATTAATAAAAATATCTGCAACCTGACTAACTGCCTCGAAACGCAAAAAAACACGTTTCTTCAACATTTCCGGTAATATGCTTAAGTGATAACGATATTGAGTTGTTCCACGATAATAATCGGCAGTTATACCATCTTCCGCATTCCAGCAATGAGGAACTGTTACTTTTTCCCAAATAGCATCAGCACCCGATTTATCAGATCGGAATTCCCAATTATCTTTCAATATATACTGTTGCCGCAACTGGGCAGAAGATTGTAAAAAAGAAAAAGCACATAAAATTCCAACTAACATTCGCTTCATTTGTATATACATAAGTACATATAGCTTTAAGATAACAATTATAAAATAGATACTCTGACAAATATACCGCGAATATCACCAACATCTAATTACAAACAATTCAATTTATAACACAGATGTATTATAGCAAGAAGGAATCTACTTAAAAGACAGGAAGTGAAACGAACATTCTATATTTTACAACAATTATAACCTTCTCTTTTTCTCTTGTAGACTGAGAGATTGTTACTAAGAGTTATTGTTAAGGATGGGACTAAATATAAACATTAACAATTAGCAATAGGAATTAATCCAAAAAACTGATAATAAAAAGTGCGGGACAAATTAAAGATATCATCAAATACGAAAGTACCACCATTCAATAACACATGAATTACTATACAAAATAAAAAAACTCAGATGCTTTTATAGATATCTACATTCATCCAAAAAGATAAATCATAATAAAACCTTCATCAACAAATGACAAAATAATAATAAATATCCGAAATGCATTAGTAAAAAGCAATCTCATGCAACCACCACTATAGTTACATAAGATTGCTAAAGCTAAGTTAAATATAATTTAGATCCTATACTTGTAATAGGAAAGAACATCCTAACGAACTAATATTAATTATATCCAACACGAAAAAACATTTGGATTTTAAAGTTCGAAGGGAAAATCATTATCCGTTCGTGAAAAGGAGATGGCAGGCAAGACGCAATCTCTATTATAAAAGAAATATAATAAAGCTCTTAGCCTATACCTTCTCAAAAAAATAAATCACTCAATATAAGAATTTAATGTAATCTACATTTTGAAAGAAAATCAGCAACGGCCGATGCTTCTCCATTAGTAAAATACTGCACCGAAGTTATTGGATTATAAGTATAAGGTACAAACTGAAACAGCTGTACTGCTGCAAACTTCTTATCTTCAGAAAGAATTATGTCCATACGAAGATTACCACTTGTCCCACCTTTTAAGTTTGTATCGGCAGAGAAAGTTCCCAACTTTACAATCTCTTTCAACTGATCCATATACTTCAGATCAAAGAAGACACTCTGTTCTTTTGCTATACTTCCCGTAGGCAAATAAACCACTTCCTTTGATTTCCAGAAAAGACGAAAAATCCCAATTAAAAATAATCCGGTACCTAAAACCATCAATCCCATGCTCAAAGTAGAAGAACGATCTTCCATCTCAAAAGTAGAAATAAATGCCAGTACACCGATTAGTAACATAATACCGGAAAAAATAAGTCCGGAAACACTTGTACGCTTTGCAATATCAGGATGAGATGACGCAAAAATAGTTGCATCAATAGCTGGAGTTGTCATATTATTATAAATTTAAATTATTAGTAAAACAGTAATTAAATAACTGGTAATACATTCTATTGTACTACCGATGAAATGAAACAGAACTAATAAAATAAATTCCTAAATAATAATACGTCGAAGAGCGAATACATAGTATTCACTTGCCGGATGGCAACTAAAAGAAGTTGTAGTATCATATATTCGCCCCCAATGTTGCGCCAAAGCCGCATCTCGCTGTTGTAGCTGCTGAGCCAACGCTCTTAAGGATGTCGAATATTCTAACAAATTAATACGTTGGATACGGGAGGTAGCAATCTGGTGAGATTGTGATGCACTTGAAAGCTCTCCTTCTGGCAAATATGGCAACTGAGCGGTGCTGACTTGCTGGGAGTCGACTTTATATACTTGTGCATGCTCCTGAGTTTCCACTGGTTTTTCAGCGAAAAAATTGTTAGCCACACCATGAAGTGCTACAGCAAACAACAAAAGCAATATTACCTTTATAAACTTAGCCATATCTATCTGCAAATATAACAGATTATTTTATTTAAATGTTTAAAGAAAAACAAAATTAAAGTATCTTTAGACTTGGCAACAAAAAAGGCCACCATCTTTCGAGGTGACCTTTCTTATATCTATAAGAATAAGTATTAAATTATTCCGCTGATTCGGCTTTCGGTTCTTCAACAGCAGGAGCTTCTGCAGCAGGAGCAGCTTCAGTTGCAGCAGCTTTCTTTGAACGGCGAGTACGAGTAGCTTTCTTAGCAACTTTCTCTTTTGCCATATTTTCGTTGTAGTCAACGAGTTCAATAAAGCACATTTCTGCATTATCACCCAAACGATTACCAGTCTTAATGATACGAGTATAACCACCCGGACGATCAGCAATTTTCACAGAGATTTCTTTGAACAATTCTGTTACAGCAATCTTATCCTGCAAATTGCTAAATACGACACGACGAGAATTCGTAGTGTCTTCTTTAGACTTCGTAATCAAAGGCTCAACAAATTTTTTCAATGCTTTAGCCTTTGCTACAGTCGTAGTGATTCTTTTGTGCTTGATCAAAGAACAAGCCATGTTAGATAACA
>ERZ833963.136-NODE-136-length-110310-cov-46.142588_pt1 | contig 110310 bp, 117 predicted proteins | sample MGYA00519693_ERZ833963 | MGnify/ENA primary metagenome ERZ833963 (study PRJEB31850, sample SAMEA3708748) | human gut metagenome | biome: human gut; feature: human-associated habitat; material: faeces | place: China | collected 2014 ...
GCGTATATCGTTTGTTTGGTACTCCTTTTGGCATAGCAAAACACCCCACTTGTTAGATAGTATATCATACTGTCTAACAAATGGGGTGCTGTTCAGAACATCCCGGTAGGGGTATTTTTATTGGATTCCCGCAGGTAAGGAGCGGGTAAGATACATCTTACGTACAAAGCAAAAATTTCAAATACATAAAGCAGTTTCAATTCCCGCGGTGCGGGTAAGATGCATCCCGAAGCTGTTGACATCAGCGCACTGTGATGAGTTTCAATTCCCGCATCGCGGGTAAGATACATTGAAAAGTTAAGCCAGAAATCAAAACAGCAATACGTTTCAATTCCCGCAGCGCAGGTAAGATACATCTTTACACTCAAGGATATTCTGAGCAGTGCTGCCAAGTTTCAATTCCCGCAGTGCGGGTAAGATATATCTTGAGTGCGACTGGAAGCTCATCGACGGCGTGCCGTTTCAATTCCCGCAACGCGGGTAAGATACATCAAAAAAGCGAAGCAGGCGAGCCACCAACCAAATCAAGTTTCAATTCCCTCAGCACAGGTAAGATACATCCCCAAAAGCCCCGCCAAACACAGCCGCCGCGCATCGCGCCCTTGTGCAAGCGCTGCCTTTGTTTTTTACAGTATAGCACACATACCCACACTTGTCTACATCTGCCCCAAAGACGGCGGCTTTCCCTACAAAAGCATCCGGAACATGCCAAAGCCCTGGCTGTTGCGGTCCCCCAAGCCGGTCTGGTACAAAAGGCAGAGCGTCTCCGGGTCGCCGTCCAGCAGAAAATTCCCGTCCCAGCCGGTCAGGTAGATGCCCTTGAACTGTGTCACCCGCTTGCGCGGCAGGCGGGTCCCCATCGGGCGCAGCGTGACGGACGGATCCGCCGTACTGCGGCAGGCGGCCAGCTTGTGGGCCGTGTTGGCAATCAGCTGGGCGGCAAAGGCGTCATCGTCGGGGCGGAGAAAAAGCGTCTTGCCACCGGGCAGGGATTTGTGCAGCGTCAGCGGGCTGACCATCCGCACCGGCAGCGGCGCGGCAAACCAATAGTGATCCTCGCTGTACAAGTCCCGCAGGGGCAGCACGCACCGACCAAGCCGCAGTGCGCTATTTTCGGTCAGGCTTTTGCCAAGGGCATACAGCAGGTCCTCTACCGGGCTGCGCACTTCCAGCCGTACAAGGTCCGTAAAGGTGATCTCATTGCCCTGCACGCGGTAACGCCCTTCCAACGGGCCGAAGGTGAACAGACGGAATATCTGCCCGTCGCCGTCAAATCCATCGTCGTGCAGTTGGGGATAGCTGCCGCGCCAGGCAGCATACAGTGCTCCCTGTGTCAGCTGCTGATAAGCAATGGGCAGGCAGCACCCCGCCCCGGCATCCAAAGTAAGAATCAGGCTGTTCATAGCGGTTCCTTCCGTAAAAATAAAAAAAGACAACCCACAGGCAAATGCCCTGTGGGTTGTCTTTGTGTTTCGATTCCCGCAGGGGCGGGTAAGATACATCTCGATATCTCAAGATTGAATTAGATCCTCATAATAAGAAGTTTCAATTCCCGCAGTGCGGGTAAGATACATCGGCAAAAACAGCGAAGAATAAGGCTTCCGGATCTGGTACACCTGTGCAAAATGCTGTTTTTGTCTTTTATAGTATAGCACAGATGCCTGTACTTGTCTACATTCTGCCCAAAACACCGTTAATTTTGCTTTGATTTTTCGCTGTTGGTCGGTGCGAAGCCCTCTTTTTTCACTGATTTTAGGCCGAAATTTTAGGGGTTCGCACCAGATCCGCGTCCGTGCCGGCATAAAATACAAAAACTTACGGATTTTCTTTAACTCTTCCAACTGCAGGCCCTATTGGTATGGTGTAAGCAAAACAACCTACCTGCAAAGGAGATACTGATATGTTCACTTTCCGTAATGTCCGAATCCTCTTTGCGGCCGCTCTTCTGGCCGCCATCTTCTGCCTGGCTGGCTGCAGCACAGCCGCCCAGGCCGTTCCCCAGCCCGCCGAGACCTCCCGCAGTGCGGAGGCCACGCCGGAAACGGCGGCCCCGGCGCCTACCTCCACTCCCGCGCCGACGGCCACCCCGGAGCCGCCGCCCGCGGCCATCGTCCCCACCAGCGTAACGCTGGACCAGGAGGGCGGCATCCTGAACCGCGGGATGACCTGGACCCTGCGCGCCACCGTCCTGCCGGAGGACGCCGCGGACAAGACCGTCCGCTGGACCTCCTCCGACGCGAGCGTCGCCACCATCGACGACGCGGGCGTCATCACGGCGCTCACCCCCGGCCAGACCACCATCACGGCGGCCAGCGAGGCCGGTGGCGTCTCCACCACCTACACCCTCCTCGTGCAGGAGGTCGCCACCTGCAGCTACTGCGGCGGCACAGGCCACACGGCCAGCGCCTGCCCCAGCAAGGCCGCCGCTGAGCAGACCCAGGCAGCTGCTGTGGCCCAGCAGGCGGCGGAACCGGCGGCCCCTGCCGAGGCTGCACCCCAGCAACCCGAAGCGACTCAGCCTGCCGAGCAGGCTGCCGCTGACCCCGGCTACGCGGTGGACTGGGCAGGCCGCCGCATCTACTCCCAGGGCGACGCCGATATCCCCGAGGGCGGCGTCGTCCAGCGCCCCGATGGCTCCCGGTACATCAAGGGACCCCTGAACGTCATCTTCGGGTATGATTCCTGCCCGGAGGACACCGACCTCAGCCAACCCGGCAATACGCCGTTTACCGGGGACTGCGTTTTCTGCGGCGACTACGGGCATGATGTCTACCACTGCCCGATCCTCGCGGCCGAGCAGGACCCCGATGCCTTCTGCGGGGACTGAAAAGTCCCCCTAAAAAATCACCACCATCCTCGGCATTCCCTGCACGGTAATCGGCTTCCTCCTGGATGCCGTCGCGTCCGCGTTCTTCTTCGCGGCGGCCCTGACCATTACCTTCCCCCATCACGCGGAAGATCCTGCAAAAGGCGTACAACAGCGCCGACGGGACCCCTGACCGCAGCGAGAAGCGGATGCTGCAGGAGCATCCGCTGACCTCCAAGATCCTCCGAGTGCATACGGCACTCTTTTCCGTGGCCGGCGCCTGCATCATGGTGCTCGTCTGGCCCCAGAAACCCCTGGGGCAGACCGCTTTCTGCCGTGTCGTCAACGCGGTAGGCACCATCGCGATCTTTGTGCTCATCGCGGTCGGCTTTATCCTGATCGCCATGGCCTTTGCAGCCCGCAAAAAGGCCTAGCGGAACGCGGGCAACCTCTGAAACATGCCGGGCAATGCCCGGCATGTTTTTTTGTTGAATCCCCTGCCTGAATTTGCTATACTATAAACAGGAAATGCCGCCCGCCGCGGCAGGAAAGGAACCTACCTCCGATGAAACGTATCTATATTACAGCGATTCCGCTGGACAGCAACTTTGCCATCACCCCCTACGCAGCCGAGCCGGTCAACTACACCCAGACCACCACACAGCCCACCTGCTACCCCATTACCCCGATCCTGGCCGATACGGCCCACGATGGGGATGAGATCAAGGTCATCGCTGTGCGCCAGGTCAACAGCCCTCACAGTGAGAACCTGGAGGTTTTCCGCCGCGAGCTGGACAGCCTGGGCAAGCCCTACACCCTCGTAGACCTGACAACGCCGGAAAACCAGCAGCGCGACGGCCTGCTGACCCTGTTTGAGGCGCTGACCGACGCGATGGAGAGCGACGCCTGCTATTACGCCGATGCGACGTTCGGCACCAAGACGTATCCGCTGGTATTGTCCTCGGCCCTGCATTATGCCGAGAAGATCCTGGACGACACCGAGGTCTGCGGCATCTACTACCGCGAGCTGACGCGGGAAAGCGGTCAGGTCAAGAACGCGCGCCAGTATGACATCAGCACACTGTTCACGCTGGACGGCATCGTTGATATGGCTGCCGATGCAGAGCTGACCGACAAGAAGGCCTTTATCAAGCTGATGCTCCACCCCGACCGGGAGGTGTAAGCCATGGCGGATTACGCAAAAGACAGCGAGAAACAGGCCGCTCTGCGCCGTCAGATCGAGAAGCACCCGATCTGGCAGTACCCGCCGGAGGAGCGTCTGCAGCATAACCGAGAGTGGCAGAGCCTGTATCTGCTCGTGTTTGAGTTTAAGGAGTTCCTGCAGAAGCTGGAAAATCGACTGAACAACACCGCGTATGATACCGGGCTTTTGAAGCAGGACGAAGATGCCATGCTGGATGCGCGCTACACCCGCCGCAGCAAGCTGCGCAACAAGCTGGACACGCTGACCTTTACCGAGGCGATGCGCAAGGCAGTCGCCCGGTACGACGCAAGCTCCGGCAAGGAGTTTATGGCCTATTTTGATACGATCTATGCCAATGCCATGCACGAAGCCATGAACAGGCAGTCCATGCGCGAGCAGGGCGACATCCGCCTGAACCGCGGGGAGGCGCGTCTTTGGAAGCGTCTGTGCGAGCTGTGCGATAAGCAGGGCATTGACCCGTCTGAGCTGTCGGACGCCTTCTATGATCGCGCTGCCGATATTCTGGATGTGGATGCGGATGCCTTGAAATCTATCGGACGCAACGCTACCGCCGCGCGGCGCACGGTCTCCCTGAATGACCCGGGCAACGACAGAGACGACGGCCCGGGCTTTGATATGGCCGACCCGAACCAGGAGAATATGCAGGAGCATCTGGAGCGCACAACCGAGGCGTTGCGCGCTATTGCCATGTTTGCCAGCAAGGATGTAAAGGAATACCCGCGGCTTTTCTTTACCACCGATGTGCTCGGCCCCCTGTGCACCGACAAGCCGGAGCTGCCGCCGGAGCGGTACTGCGCCCTGCTGGAAAAGCAGGAGGAGCTGCTGTGGGAGCAGATCCTTGTAAAAGGCTACATACATTACCTGTTTGAGCCGAACAAACCGGAACGCCTGCGGGCGCTGCTGGATATAGCGCCGACCCACCCGCTGCAGGACAGCAGCGTGGCCGCTTACCAGCATGTGACCGCGGCAGCCGTGAGCTACCAGCGCCGCCGGTACGCAAAAATATTGCAGGAAATCTCAAAGCAGCTGCAGAAGTGATCCTGTAGGGGCGAGCACTGCTCGCCCGTGCCAATTTGCCATGTAAGAGGCTTTTCCGATGCAGAAGTAAAACGAGCAGCAAAGCGTTTTTTCGCTTTGCTGCTCGTTTGTTATTCCTCCTCGCCGCAATACAGGATCGCCACACTGACGTCATCCTCTGTGGCCGGGATCATTTTTTCCTTTATAACATGCTGCAAGGCTTCCGTAACGGTCTTTTCATCGTTCTCTGTCAGCCAGTCACACAGGCGCTCCACGGCGTGGGCGGGCTGCTGCTGCTGTCTGTCAAACAGGGTATCGCCACCGCCGTCGCTTGTCAGCAGCACGGCGTAGGGCTCGTGCAGCTCTCCGCTGCGGATGCGCAGATGCTGCGCAGCGCCCGGTTCGGACAGGAAATACGTCTCGTTGATGGCATGGCCGTTCTCCGGTGCCGAGAACACTACGGCGGTGTCCTGCCGGATACGGAAGATGTAGCCATCGCCGATATGCCCGCAAAGCCAGCGTCCGTCCGCATGGGCGGCATAAAACAGCAGCGTGCAGTAGCATTCCTCCGGCGGCATGCCCAGCACCTCCAGCGCCGCCTGACCCGCTGCGGCCACCGTGGCGGCGGCTTCCTCCGGCGGCAGGGCGCAGAGCGTATCAAACGTGATCTGCAGGTAATCGGGAATCCACTCCATCAAACGCTGCGCAGCCCTCTCACTGTGGGCACAGCTGCCAGCGCCGTCGCAGAGCACGACCCCCGCCAGGGCGCCGCGCACAAAGCCGGCTGTGCGGTCCTGGCAGGGTGTCCCTGTCAAGGTATGGTGACGCCCACAGGCGTAGGCGGCTGAAACTTTAGCGTTGATAGGATCATCTCCCTGTAAGCAAGCCCCCTGCGCGGGGCAGTTTACTTCATTATACACTAAAATGCGGATGCTGCACAACTTTTTTAAGTGTCCAGGGCATCCACCCGCCGCCCCTTGCGGCGGTAGTCGGTCTTTTTGCGCATGATGCGCGGGCAGAGCTTGACGCCCTGCCACAGTGCGCGGTTGGCACGCACGGCGGCGCGCTGCGCCTTTTTGGACTGCTTGTCCAAAGGAACAAATGTATTTTTCAAAACCAACCCTCCTCGTCCTTGTGGGCGTTGTGCCGGGCCTCGGCGTCCTTCCACGCCCCGTAGAGCTCCGCCGCCTCGGCGGAGATATTGTCGATCTCGGCGAGATCCTCCAGCCGCAGCCAGATCTCGCTGCCATAGGGGAAGATGTCGGAATCCAGAAGATCCCGTGCTTTTGTGACGACCTTGGCGGTGTACTGTTCCGGGGTCATGTCCTGGTAGAGGTAGAAAAACCTCTCTTTGTTTTTGAGGGGGAAAAGGAGCTGCATGAGCGTCTTGCGCTCCTCAGAGGGAAATTCTTTTAAGGTGTTCTTTTCCATGCTGTCGGAGATGAGGAGGTCGCGGTAGAGAAGGTCTTGAAATTCCATGGTGGTTTCTCCTTTCAAAAATAGAGGTTTATTTAGGCCCAGGCCAGGTCGCGGAAGGCGGTCTGGCAGTAGTAGGACCAGGGGTTGTAGAGGCTGCGGGCCTCCGCCGTGATGTCGTTCACGGCAAGATCGGCCAGCAGCTCGGCCTCGCGGCTGAACCGCTCCGCACCGATGCGGTTGATCTTGCGGAACACGATCTGGAAGTAACAGTCCAGCCCGCTGTCGTGGGGACCGAATTTGTCCATGAGTTCCTCCCGTGCGCAGTGGCCTACACAGCGGAGGTAATCCTCCAGGGTGAACTCACCGGGGTTCTCGTTCATCACGCTGTCGAGGCGGATCTCGTAGTACTCCTTGGTGTGTTTGAGGGGGAAAAGCCGCTTCATCATGGCCCGGCGCTCCTCGAAGGGGTGGGCCTGCGGGGCCACGTCGGGGAGCTTTTTCAGGTAAGCCGCCATCAGGTCGGCCAGGAAGTCATCCTCGATGAGCATCGGCTCGCCGTCATCCCCGATGGGGAAGCCGTACTGCCATTCCTCCGCTGAACTGGCGCGTGCGCTGCGGTAGATGGCCTTGGCCATGGCGGCCTTCCAGCCCTGCTCGGGGGTCTGCATACCGAACAGCCATGCGAAGTTGCGCTCCATCGTGGGGAACATATCCTCGGAAGCGGAGAAGTAACGGGATTTATTGTTGATGGTGATCATAGGATTTTCCTCCTTAGTTTGTGTTTGTTTGTCCTTACATCTACCCTATAGGGACGGTGTTCGGGAAAGTTAAAGAGAATCTGAAAATTTTTTAGAAAAATTCTGCAGGTTCCTTTTAATTGTCAATCAGGAACGCATCGGGGTTTTCCTGCTCGTCCAGGATCGGGCAGTGGTAAACGTCGTGGCCGAAGTCACCGCAGAACACACAGTCACCGGTCCATGGGGGCATATTGGGGTCCGGTTCCCCTTCCTCGTAGCCGAAGATCACGTTGCGCGGACCTTTGACGTAGAACGTGCCGTCCGGGCGCTGGACAACACCGCCTTCGGGAATGTCGGGCGAACCCTCGGGGTAGATGCGGTCTCCCTTAGCGGTCACAGCATAGCCGGGGTCCGCGGGCTGGGCGGCTTCGGCGGCGGGCTGTTCAGCCGCCTGCGCAGCGGCAGCCTGCTCCGCAGCCTGCTGCTGGGCGGCCACGGCGGCCGCCTGCTGCTCCGCCGTTTTCTTTACGGCGCAGGTATCGGCCGTATGCCCCGTGCCGCCGCAGTAGCTGCACTTGACGACCTCCTGCACAACGAGGTTGTAGGTGGTGGACACGCCGCCCGCCGTGCTGGCCGCCGTGATGGTGGTCTGCCCGGGCGCATGGGTCGTAATGACGCCGCTGTCGTCGATGGTGGCGACGCTCTCATCGGCGGAGGTCCAGGCGATGGTCTTATCGGCGGCGTCCTCCGGCAGGACCGTCGCATGCAGCGTCCAGGTCATGCCGTTGTTCAGGATGCCGCCCTCCTGCTCCAGCGTCACGCTGGTGGGCACGACCACCGCGGGCGCCGGCTCCGGCGTGGGGGCCGGGGTGGCCGTGGCTTCCGGCGCGGCGGTCTCGGGGGTGGCTTCCTCGCTGCGGGAGGTCTCGGCAGACCGGGGAATCTCCTGCACGGCATTGCTGCCGCACCCCGCCAGGCTGAACACAGCCACCAGCGCAGCCGCCGCAGTGAGGATACGAGTTTTATTTACAGTGATCTTTTTCATGCTTTTTCTCCTTTGTGTTTGGGTTTTGTTTCTTACACAAAGGCTATAGGGTATGCGGCGGGGGAAGTTAAAGGCCAACCAAAACTTTTGGACAAATAAAAAAAGAAAAGCCGCTCGCGGTCAGGCGAGCGGTTGGGTCCAGTTAATATTTTTTGTATTGCTCAATCAACATGTGCAACGCAACGATTTCATCTGCATAGTCTTTGATACCTTGTTCTTTGACATCTTTCAGATATTCGCTGTAATTTGCAGAATAAGCAATTGGACACATTTTGGATAATAGGAACCGGAAGCTGCCACACAAATAATGCAGATCTTCTCTGTTCATATCCTCAATTTTCATGTCATCCATGAAATTTCTCAATGTAATATTGAGCATTTCATTGACCTTGTTTGCATTGATAACGGATGGTTTTATATCCTTGTACGGTTCAAGACGATGCAAAATAACATCTTTCAGCGCTTCACGCAAGGAGATTTCTTCCGGACATTGTTCTACCTCTCCATCACACATTTCGGTTTCGAGGTCATGAATGGAGGCTTCACAGACACATCGTTTCCAAAAGTCATCGCCCGTATCATATGACAAAAGCTCATCGAAAATCTCACAAATGCTTTTGAGTGAATACATTCGGTATTCGACATCTTGTTTGTCCATTTATTTTTCTTCCTTTTCAAAATAAGTAAGCAGCCAAATGATAAAAATACACCTAACCGCTCAACTTGTTATTTTAAATTGTTTTGTGCTATTCTCTTTGCTACATATTTATTATACCTGCTTTGCAGCAAAGCACAAGATTCTTTGCAGTAAAGTGCTCAAAGATTTTTCTCGGATTTTATTTTTTATTTTAACTTTGCCGTACCCACACCCTATAGTCATGGTGTAAGGAGACAGCAAGCCGATCGGATGTTTCCCTGCAAAGAAAAAAATCTATCTGTCACAAAAAGGAGAATGTGTTATGAAAAAGACTTCGTTTCTGAAAAAACTGACCGCTATGGCCGCCACGCTGGCCATGACCTGTGTGATGGCTGTCGGCGCTTTTGCCGCCGAGCCCGCCGTAGACTACAAGCTGGATTCCGCCGCCATCAACGTGGGCGAGACCTGGACGATGTCGGTCCCTGCCGGCGGCATGTACGACTGGAACCTGAGCAGCGAGTACATTGCCTACGGCCCCAGCATGGCCGACAAGGAGGGCGTGCTCAAGCAGGTCGGCTACGAGACCGCGAACGGCGTTAGCACGATCACCTATGAGGCCATGATGCCCGGCACCTGCACCGTGACACTGACGGACCGCAGCTTTGCCAAAATCGCCGAGGCGACTGTCACCGTCACCGACGGCAGCGCCGCGCCCGACACGCCCAGCGTCGATACGCCGAGCACCGACAACAAGGCTGCCGAAACGCCCGCCGCAGCCGGCGCACCGTCTGCCGCTGCAGCGGTGAGCACCGCCCCCGTTGACACCCGCACGGCCCAGCAGCGGGAGATCGACGAGGCCAAGGCCAACGGCACCTGGGGCATCGAGTACACCACCTGCCAGAAGTGCGGCTACCACAACTGGACCCGCAAGGGCAACGTCTATGTCTGCGATACCTGCGGCAATGAGACGACCACCGTTGTGAGCGCCAAGGGCGTCAAGGGCTACGTCGGCAGTGGTGCTATCGCACCCGTCGCCAACAAGGCTGCCGCCCCCGAGACCCGCTACGCCAACGCAAAGCAGGCCCAGGCCGCCGCAGATGCCCGCGAAGCCGCCTACGCCGCCGCTGTTGCTGCGTTCCAGAAGCAGATCGCCGCGAACGAAGCTGCCTATCTGGCCGCTATCGCCAAGTAACCGCATATTCCCTAAGAGGGCTGCTGCCGCAGTGGGCAGCAGCCCTCTTTTTTTCTTTTATTTTTTTACCGTTTCTTTAACTTCTCCGCCCGCCGACCCTATAGGGTAGATGTAAGGAAAAACAAAACACAACTTAGTAAGAGGAGAATATACCATGAAAAACTTCCGTAAACTGTCCGCCCTGATTCTTTCCGCCCTCGCTTCCTTCACCCTGCTGGTCGGCTGCGGCGCGGCCCCGGTGGAAGACACCACCCACACCGAGAGTGCGCCCGTTGTCCCCGTTGTCGAAAAGACCGCCCCGGAGACCACGCCGGAAGCCAACCCCGAAGAAACGTCGGCCCCGCAGAGCGATACCACCGAAGAAAAGACCGAGAGCCTGCGGGAATTCCGCTTTACCACCGGCCTTGGCGGCGCCAACGGCGATTTTCTCTACGACGAAGATGGCCGCTTGAGCCACATCACGCTGGGTATCTACGACGACTTTTCCCAGGATTACGACATCAATTTTGACTATACAGACGGAAAGGCTTCCGCGAGCTTTGACGCCGCGCAGGCTGCCGCTATGGAAGGCTCGCCCTATGTGCTGGAGGTCACCGACCTGACTCTCAAAGATGACGGGACCCCCGATGCTCTGAGCGCCTGCACCGACTGCGCTGTTTATATTGAATTCAACGAGGACGGTCTCCCCTCCTTCTTTGCCGTCGCGCAGGAGGATGTGGGCTACCAGATCACCTACACCCGCACCGACAATGGCCGCCTGACTATGGACAGCGCCCAGTGCGTTTATGGATACATCTACAACCACAGCGCCGAACCTACCAATGACTTCTTCACGCCCACCGGCGAGATCCTCTACCAATAATCTGTCTGGGTCCCGTACCTCCAACCCGATGGATTTCCGGTATTGACGGAACCGCCCAAGGGGCTTTGGGACGACCAACCCCACAGGCCGACCCTATAAAAACAGCAGGAACTGTCCGGACAGTTCCTGCTGTTCTATTTTTCCAGCAAGTCCTCCATCGCGCAGCCAAGCACTTTGGAAATCTTATACAAACTCTCCGCGCTTGCCTTGTTGATGTCCTTTTGCCGCTGTTCGTACAGCTGGATGGAGCGCAGGCCGACGCCGGATTTTTTCGCCAGCTCGGCTTGCGAACAGCCGTAGGCTGTGCGGATGCGCTTCAGGTTTGTTTCCGCAAAGTGCTCCCGGATGCGGGCATCCGCACTCTCGGCAAATTTGCTGACGTCCGCTTCGTGCAGGGTATAATACATTTTTTCCAGTTCCTCAAAGGAAAGCACCTCGAAAATTTCGCTGTACTTTCGCCCGGAGTACCACTGATAATACGCAACCGCCCACCCGATCCAATATTCACAGGAACGCGCATACCGTTCCGGCTGTTCCGGCTGTTCTGTCATCCCGGTCGTCTCCGCAAGGATCTGCGCAGCCAGTTCAATGCCGCTCTTCCCTGCCAGATACGCGGGTTCTCCGTTTTCCATATGCTTGCTTACCGAACTTACGGTGAACAGCTTTATAAAATTCTCTCCCGGTACGCCGCAGACACGAATCGCATAGTCGAACGCATCCCCCAAAGCCGCCTGCGCATTACTCAGATAGATTTCTTGGTATGCGTGGGTCATCGCTGCGGATGCCTCCTCTCATAATGTCCTGCATATAGATGCCGTCTGTCTCATCGTCCAGCATTTTCAGATAGGTTTGGTTTGCTTCATCGTTTCTTGCTTTGCGCTGCACATAGTATTTGTCTTTTTCTGCGATGGAAAAGCCCTCAAATTTCAGATTGGAAAAGGCAAACTGCGACTTGATCACCACCTGCTCCCCCAATTTTCCAAGCCGCATCGCCTGCGAGAGCTGCTCTACCGAGATGGCATTGTTCAGAAAAGATTCCGCATAATCGAAATAGGAATCATCGGCGCGGTAGCCTGTAATCAAATCATAGGCATTTACGTTCACGCCGAAATTGTCGATCAGATATTGCTTGGCCCGCCTTGCCACCGGCGTTTTTATGGAAAAGAGGCGGTGCTCTACCAGCACGGCGATCCAATTGAGAATGGTATAGTCCGGGCTGTTCAAATGTAAAACCCGCAGATATTCCGTATCCAGAGTATAGCGGTTTGCAAAACCGTCCCGCAAAGAGGAAACGGCCCACTCCTTTGCCAGTGCCTCGCTTTCCGTGCAGTAAAAGCCAAGCCCGAAATCATTATGCTTTTTTCCTGCCCCAAACACGGGATGCTCTATAACTTTTTCCGAGCCATGAAATAGGATGATTTTCTTTTCCATTTTGCCGCCCTCCTTGGTATAAGTGTATCACTAAAGTGATATAAAAGCAAGGCAGCAAAAAAGATATTATGACATGATGACATAATATCTTCAAAAATTGTTGGTACAACGTTCTTCCATTATCCCATCAGCACCCCGAAATCCGGGGTATAGGTCAAATCCTGCGCCAGCTCCGGCTCACGCAGGAACATCATCATATAGATGGGGTAATAGGTGATCTTCTCCTTCACACTCACATTCCCGCCGTGGAAAACAAACGCAGCCGGGATGTGGTAGTCCGGGTTTGCCATCACGCCGGACAGCGCATTATGCCGGGTGTAGTCTTTCCCACTCTTGATTTCAAGGGGCAGCACATTGCCCTCGTGCTCGATGACGAAGTCCAGTTCTCCCTGCTTTTTGCTGTTGAAGTAGTACAGCGCATAGCCGTGGGCGGCCAGCTCCTGGGCGGCGGCGTTCTCAAACACCGCGCCGAAATTGATGTTCTTTTCGCCGTTCAGCAGCGCCAGCTGGATGCCGTTGGCGTAGGTGGCCGCCAACAGCCCCACATCGCAGAGAAACAGCTTGAACAGGTTGCTTTGTCTGTTCAGCCGCAGCGGCAGCGTCGGTTCTTCCACGTTGTAGGTCGGCAGCGCAACGCCGGCGTTGGCCAGCCACAGAAAACTATTGTGGTAGCGGCTTAACTTAAAGTCCTGATGCAGGTCCTTTAAAATAAACCGCTTGTTCTTGGCGTTCAGCTCGCTGGGGATCAGGTCAAAAATATCCTCGAGATAGAGTTTCTCCTTCGGGTCATAGCGGGCAATATCCTTTTTGTACAGCGTCAGAATGGACTGCTGCACCTGGGCGACTTCATACAGATTATGTGTTTGCAGGTAGCAAGCCACAGCCGCCGGCATCCCCCCTACGATCAAGTACAGGCGGAAAAGCTCTATCATCTTCTGATGCACCAGCGGGTCAACTTCCTGCTTTTTGTCATAGCAGCTGCGCAGATGGTCAAGGATGCGATCCGACACGCCGTTGGCGCGGGCAAATTCCTCTACATCCATCGGGAACATTTCCAGTACATCAAGATAGCCGACCGGTGCGCTGCGAATGTCTTTAAGCTCCACGCCCAGCAGCGACCCGCTTAAAATATAGCGATAGCTGCCCTCCTCCACCAAAAATTTGATGGCGGTCACGATCTCCTTGCACTCCTGCACTTCATCCAAAAAGATAAGCGTCTTGCCGGGGACCAGCTTTTCCCCCACCAGCGCAGAGAGCCGCAGCAGGAAATCGCTGCTGTCGGTGGCTGTTTCAAACAGCTGCCGCGCGGCTGTGTTTTCCAAAAAATTCAGTTCCACAAAATTCGGGAAGGCTTCCTGTCCCAGCTGGCGGAGCAGGGTCGTTTTGCCGACCTGCCGCGCCCCTGTAACAAGCAGCGCCTTGCGCTCTTCGCCCTCTAAAAACGCCTGTATCTTTTTGGCGGTGGTGCGCTGTAAAATCGTTTTGCGGTTTGTTTCCATGTCTGATGCCTCCCTCCGGAAAAATATTTTGTCTGGTTTTTCAAATGTATTATACTGCACTTTGTCCGTTTACGCAACATATTTGTCTGCTGTTTTGTCCTGTTTTTCGTTTATAGTTACAGCAAATGGGGAGATATTATGACATGATGTCATAATATCTCCCCCGTGCTTTTTAATTTAGTACGCTGCACCGTATTTTCCGTTTTCCAGCTCCAGCAAAAACTTATACAGCGGTACGGCCTCAATGGTCACGCCGTCCTCGATGATGGTTTCTTCCTCCTCATAGGTCACGATGACGAGCCGCGCGGCCCCCTGCGAATTCTGCGCCAGCTTTTTCAGGCTGCCGACCTCGCGTTCGCGGGCATCCCCGGCAATGGAATAGGCTGCCTGTACGGCCAGACCGATGGAGGGCACATAGAAATCAATGTCGATTCTCGTCTTTGCGGATTTCAGATAATACACATCGTCCGGATAGGCGCGTGTAAGCGCTACAGCCACCATATTCTCCAGCTGCACAGACTCTTTCCGGTCCAGAAACAGGCTTACAATGCCGTTGTCGGAGAAATAAAACTTCGGGTAGCTCTCCTTCTCGACGAGGTTTGCGTAGTAGTTCTGCAGATGGAACAGCAGATAGGCATCCTCCGCATAGCGGATGTAGTCGGCAATCGTCTCCTTGGCCAGCGATACATTGACGGCGCGCAGGGTCTTTTGCAGCTTGGAATAGGAAATCTCACTGCGGACGGACTCCGCTGTTTTTTTTATCAGGATTTTTACCGCATAGTCGTTGCGGATGCTGTTCCGCGTGATGATGTCGCCCAGCAGCACTTTTTGGTAAACGCCGGAAATATACTCCCGTTTTGCCTTGTACAGCAGCGATTCCGGCAGGCCGCCGTATTGTAGATACTGCGCGCAGGCGGCGCGGATCTTCCCGTTTGTTTTGGTGCCCAGCAGTGCCGGTTCATCGTGGGGAACCTCGCAGGCGGTCAGATACTCGCCGAAGGCATAGGGCGTAATATGCTTGGCAAAAAAGCGTCCGCCCAGCGTTGTTTCTATCTCTCGGCTCAGCATTTTGGCGTTGCTGCCCGTGATGTAGATATGCTCCTTGGCGTCGGCCATGCGGCGGGCAAACTTCTCCCAGCCGTCAATGTTCTGCACCTCATCCAGAAAGAAATAGCCCTTTTTATCGCTGAGTTCGCTCTGCACCGACAGCAGGTCGTTGAAGTCTGCAACGGTGAACTCGGAAAGGCGCTCGTCCTCAAAGTTGATGTAGATGATTTGCTCCCAGTCCACACCGGACGCCACCAGATCCAGCACGATTTTATACAGCAGCGTGGATTTTCCCGCGCGGCGCAGACCCACCAGCACATAATTGCCGTTTTCCTCAAATTCGTAGTCGCGCGGCACGATTTGAAAATTGCGGATAAATTCGTGTTGGTCGTAGATGACGGATTTTAAAATGGTATGGTTCATGGCGTGTGCCTCCGAGGAACGCAGTTTGTTTTTGTTAAGTATAGTTTATCATATTCTTGCGTTTTTGTCGAGTATAATTGACAACATTACATTGCGCTTGTAAATCATACTAAGTTCCGTCACAAACAGCGCTTCCCCTGACGCACGTTCCATAGCAGCACCGTTCCAAAGCTGCATCGCCCCGCGGCTGTTCTTATTTTTGACGCTCTCAAACAGGTGTGCCCGGCATTGCCGCCCCGGTAAAGAAAAGCCGCAAAGGCCGTTATTCAGTGTCCCAGCGTTTTCAGCACACTTGTCACGTCATCGATCTGCGTGGCAAACTCTGCCTTTAAATCGGCAGGCGCAATGCGCATCAGATAGGGGTGCGCTGCCGCACGGAGCATGGGGGCATCGTTGTAGCTGTCACCGAAGGCGTATGTATTTTCCTGCGGGATACCGAAATGCGCACACAGCAAATGCAGCCCCTTGTCCTTGCCCGCCGCGGTAAAATCCAGCCAGTGCTCGCCCGTGATGGCGGCACCGATGCGATCCCGCCAGAGGGGCAGGATTTCCTTGGCCGGAATGTTCATATCCCCTGCGGAGATGGCGGAAATTTGGGTCACATCTCCTTTTACCTCGCTGAAGTCCTTCACAATACGGCAGTTCCCGAACTCAACGCCCACCGCGTCCAGATTCGCTTGGGCGGCAGCGGTTGGCACAAAATAATAGCGGCCTGTCGTAGTGCAGGCACGGGATACACAGTCCGTGCGCGTTCCCAGATAGGCGACCAGCTCGGCGCAAAGCGCCCGCGGCATGGGTATCGTATGCAGCAGCTCACGGCCATAGCAGACATAGGCGGCATTCTCGGACATATAGGCAATTTTGTCCGCCACGGGGGCAAACAACTCCCGCAAGGCGTCAAGGGGGCGGCCGCTGGCAGCACAGAACAACACCCCGCAGTCATGCAGGCGGCGTATCTCGTCAAACACGGCGCAGGACAGTTCGGTCTGCCCCTCCGGCAGCAGGGTGCCGTCCAGATCGCTGGCAACTAAGGTGTGAAACTGTATCATCCCGAATTCTTTCCTTTCTCGATTGGTCAACGCCGCGCTATGTGATGGCTGCGCGGCAAGATCATTCCATACGCTCCACCAGAAAATCAATAAAGGCGGCGTAATCCTTGCACAGAAGGGCACCCTTCAAATTGTTGCTGTCCAGCAGGATCATGGACAGCGGCTCAAAAATATCGTAAAAGATCTTGCGGTCATTGGGGTTGAAGCTCAGCATGATCACAAGGTTGACAGCCGTGTCGTCCCAGCAGATGGGGGTGCGGCTGACATATGCGGCCATACAGGTGCGCGGGCTGCACATTTTCAGCGTGTGGGGTATCGCAAACTGCCCGAACGCCGTGGACGAAATGCTCTCCCGTTCCATGACGGCGGCCTCGAACGCCGGGGTCGTGCAGCCCAGCGCCAGCAGGCGGCTGCACATGTGGTGGACTATTTCCTCCCGCGTGGTACAATGGGAGCCTGTTTCAAACAGCTCCGGCGTCAGGATAGCCGACAGGCTGCGGCGGAAGTTTTCACGCCGCGCCTGCGTGTTGATCTCCTCCACCTTGCGGTTCAGCGCCATAATGTCGGAGTTCGTCAAAAAAGGCGAGATAAGCACAAGCGGCATATCCAATACCCTGTGGGGCCGCACGGTGGAGATCACCAGCGCACTGCCGGTAAGCTGGTCAAGCAGGCTTTCTTTTGTAAATACATTGGTAAGCAGAATTTTACCCTGCATGCGGCGGCTGATGCGGTCCGCAAGGCTGCTGTCCATATTGTAGTAGCTGGGGCAGTACAGCACGGCGGGCACACGGTTTGCCAGTTCCTTCTGCGTTTCCAGCGCACCGCCCAGATGCAGCGCGATGTAGGCGATCTCATCCTCATCGAGCGTGATGCCTGTCTTTTCGCGGATGATGCCCGAAAGCTGCACGGACACATCGTAAATCAGCGGGCAGCTCTGGCGTATCTCACTGACCAGCGGATTCTTGCAGAAGCTCCTGTTCTGCGCGCGCACCAGCAGATTGTGGGTATGCAGCGCAAAGCGGATGAAAAACTCCGGCTCGTCCAGATTGATGTCGTAAAAGTCCTTTACGGTGTTGATGAGCTGGTGTACAAGGTCGGTGCAGTCGCTGCCGATATAGTCCGCAATGTTGTCGGGCGTGATGGCTGCATAGTCCAGCATCGAGGTACGGGAGACGAGCAGCAGCGCCATTTCATACTGTTCGGCTGCAGAGAAGCGAATGTTGAAATTACGGGCCAATCTCTCGGTCAGCTCCTGCGCAAGCCTTTCATTCTGCGGGTCCAGCGGGTGCATAGTACTGGGGGCTTCCGTGTAAACGCAACCGTTCTGTACACGGTTTATGGCGATGGCAATGTGCAAAAGCAGATTCAGCAGTGAATAGTCATTGATGAAGTAGTGGTTTTCGTTCAGCACATCCATGACATCCGCGCGTATTTTTTCAATGTCAATGCTGGGAAATGCTGCCTGCAGGGAGTCCGTGCTTGTAAACGCACTGGCGGATTCATGGTACAACAGTCCGCTGAGCAGGCGGCGCTTGTTGCGCTCACTGCCCGTCAGTGTCACGGTGTCCCCGCTGACGGCAAGGCTCAGGTCATACTCCCGCGTCAGGCGGCGCATCTTGCCCATCAGGCCGTGAAAGGTCGTTGCGCTGATATAAATCTCATCGCACAGGTCGTACAGGTTCAGGCTGCCGCCCTTCTGTACAAGGCGGTTCAAGATGTAGGTGCAGCGGTCCTGCGCGTTCTGAGGGATGTCGTTCGGGCTTTGGTGCAGCATCTGCTGCGCCATAGCGGGCGCAATGCGGTATCCTGTCGGCGTCGAGACGATGGCATCCTGGTATTGCGCATTGACTGCATTGATATAGTTATGTACCGTGCGCACCGATACCCCCAGCGAATTGGCAAGCTGGGTGGCGTTGAGCTGCTGGTTCTGATCCAGCAATGTCTGCACGAGCTGGTTTTGCTTGCTAGCCATGAACGGTGGATCCTTTCGTTTCGTTGAATGTGTGGCATAAATCGGCTTTTTCTCTCCGGGCGGGGCGCTTCCGTAACTGTGGTATTGCAGGGTGGAGCACCCTGCCTTACTTTTATATTCATAGTATACCCCAACCCTGCCCCAAAAGAAAAGCGACAATTTTCACAGGGGGTCTGCAAAAAGCTTTACAAAATGCCAAAAAGTTTGCTTTCCCCGTTGCAAAAATCTGTAAAAGCTGCTTTTTTAAGCAGAGTGCATAAGTTTGGTGTGCAATTGTTTTGCACATTGACGGATTGCACCAACGGTGTGCAAAAGTCAGGTTGCACTGTGCAAAAAATTGCAGTATGCTGAAAACACAGAAAGGGTCCTGGGTATGAAGGCCCGCAAAATATGAGGATATTTAACACGAAAGAGGTAAACGACTATGAAAAAACACAATGTTCTGCTCGTCTGCGGTTCCGGCGCATCTTCCGGCTTTATGGCTGCCAACATCCGCAAGGCTGCGGCGGCCCGCGGTCTGTCCATCACCGTCAACGCACGCAGTGAGTCCACTGTCGAGGATTATGTCGATGAGATCGATTGCCTGATGATCGGACCCCACCTCGCCTCTACCCTGCCCGATATGGAGGAGATCTGCGAGGGTTATGATATCAAGGTCGGCGTCATTGAGCAGGCTGCCTATGCACGCCTGAACGGCGAGGCTGCGCTGGATCAGATTCTTGGTCTGTTCGGTGAGGCCTGATACCCTACGGTACTAAGCAGGGAAGCGGCCCTGCACTAAATAGTGCTGCCGACCATCGGCAGCATAAATGAGGAGGAACCCAATGGATAAACTCATTAAATGGCTCGAAAATTCTTTCGCGCCGAAACTGCAAAAGATCACGAACCTGACTTGGATCGTGGTCATCAAGGACTCGATGATGCAGCTGCTGCCCTTCATTCTGGCAGGCTCTATCTTCTGCGTCGGCACCATCCTGAACGACTACATTCCCGCTCTGCCCAGCTTCTGGACTCCCTTCGGCTGGACGATGAGCAAGATCGGCCTGATGGCCTCCTTCCTGATCCCCTTTAACTACTGCGAGAAAAAGCGCTTCCGTAAGCAGCGCATCCTCGCGGGCTTCACGGGCATGATGCTCTTTATGATCTGCATCGACCCGCAGTCTGCGGAGGAAATGGGCCAGGGCCACTCCCTGTACGGTGCCAACGGTATGTTCGTTGCCATCTTCACTGGCATTATCGTTGGTCTGGTCTTTGGTGCGTTCGCTAAGTTCTCTTTCTTCAAAGAGGATTCCGTCATTCCCGACTTCGTTCGTCAGTGGTTTGACTCCCTGCTGCCCATCATGCTTCTGATCGCGGGCGGCTGGCTGATCGTTCAGGTCGCCGGTGTCGATGTTGCCGGTGCTGTGCAGGCCGTCTTTATGCCGTTGCAGAGTGCTTTGACCTCTCCTGTCGGCTTCGTGTTCTTCTGCTTCCTGAAGTGCTTCATCTACTCCATGGGTATCTCCACTTGGGTGCTTACCCCTGTTGATGAGCCTGTCAAGCTGGCTGTTATCACCGCCAACCTGGAGCTGGTCGCTGCTGGCATTGCCACCTACCAGAACCTGGGCATCTTTACCGAGACCTTCATGTTCTGCACCTATCTGTGGATCGGCGGTGTCGGCTGTACGCTGTCCCTCTGCCTGTTGATGATGTTCATCTGCAAATCCAGCGAGCTGAAGGCCCTTGGCCGTGCCTGCGTCGTGCCCGGCATCTTCAATATCAACGAGCCCATCATCTTCGGCGCTATCGCCTGGAACCCCCTGCTGATGCTGCCTATGTGGCTTCAGGGCATCATCCTTCCCATCGTGACCTACATCTTCACGAAGGTCATCCCGTTTGCCCCCATCCCGCGCATCCAGTTCGACCTGTGGTACTGCCCGTACCCCATCAGCACCTTTATCGCTACGCAGGGCAGCATCACCGGCGTGATCTTCGCCATCCTGACCTTTGTTCTCTCTGCCGTCATCTGGTTCCCGTTCGTGAAGGCCTATGACGACCAGAAGGTCAAGGAAGAGACTGCCGCCATCAAGGCCTGATAGCCGCAAAACGCTTACAGGTGCCGCTTGATCTGTAAGTTGAAATTATGAAATAGTACCGTCCGGCCGGCTCTACTCGACCGGGCGGTATTTTCATCAGGGCGCAGTCACACAACATCCTATAAGTCACACGATTTAACCATAACGAATACAAAGGAGCATTTTTATGGAAGAGGAAAAGAGCCCGATGACGGGTATGACCCAGGAAGAAAAAGATGAATATGTCATGGGCAAGGCCATGGATATCATCATGGGCTCCGGTGACGCTCGCCTGCACGCCAGCAAGGCTATGGACCACATTGCCAAGGGTGAGCTGGACGAGGCCAAGGCTGAGCTGAAGGAGGCTGACAAGCTGCAGGCCGAGGCCCACAATGTTCAGACCGAGATGATCCAGGGCGACATTCGCGGCGGTGATGAGAAGATGGGCTACTATGTCCTGTTTGCCCACGCACAGGATACCCTTATGACGATCCAGGTCGAGATCAACATGACCAAGAGTATGCTGAAGATCGCCAAAAACTATGAAAAGCGTCTTGCTGACCTTGAGGCTAAGGTGCAGGGCTGATTTCTGACAAGGAGAATCTAAAATGGAAAAGATGAGCAAATACAACGGTATGCCGAAAGACTTCCTCTGGGGCGGCGCACTGGCCGCCAACCAGATGGAGGGCGCATGGAAAGAGGGCGGCAAGGGCTGGTGCCTGGCAGACATCAACCGCAGCCAGTATGACATCCCGCCGGAAGAGCGCTACAACATGGAGATCGACACCGCATACATCAAGCGCGCCATGGAGGAGGACGACAAGTTCTACCCCAAACGCCGCGGCATCGACTTCTACCACACCTACAAGGAGGACATCAAGCTGCTGGCAGGCACCGGCATGAACAGCCTGCGTACCTCCATCAACTGGGCCCGCATCTTCCCCAACGGTGATGATGCCACGCCCAACGAGGAGGGCCTGAAGTTTTACGATGACCTCATCGATACGATCATTGCCAACGGTATGGAGCCGCTAATCACAGTCAGCCACTATGAGATGCCGCTGAATCTGGCCCTGAAATACAACGGCTGGGCCAGCCGCGAGGTCGTTGACTTCTTTGTGAAGTACTGCGAGGTGCTGTTCAAGCGCTACAAGGGCAAGGTCCATAAGTGGATTTTGGTCAACCAAATCAACCTCATCATCCACGAGAGCTTCAACCATCTGGGCATTGCCAGCGACAAGGTCGACAACCTGCTGGAGGCCAAGTATCAGGGCGTCCACAATGAGATGGTCGCCTGCGCCAAGGCCACCAAGATTGCCCATGAGATCGACCCTGCCAACGAGATCGGCATGATGTTCTGCTCCAACCTGACCTATCCCATCAGCCATCGCCCCGAGGATGTGTACTGGAATATGCGCCACAACCAGATGGAATATCTGTACGGTGACATCATGGTTCGCGGCTACTATCCCGGTTACGCCCTGCGCTATTACGATGAGCACAACATTCATATCAACTTCTACCCCGGCGACGAGGAGGCTCTGAAAGAGGGCACGGTCGATTTTGTATCGCTGAGCTACTACTACAGCCGCCTGTCCGGCGAGGAGCCGTACCTGCACACCGAGTTGGGTCAGGTGCCGAACCCCGATATTCCGGCCAGCGACTGGGGCTGGAGCATTGACCCCCTCGGCCTGCGCATTGCGCTGAACGAGTACTGGGACCGCTACCAGAAGCCCCTCTACATCACCGAGAACGGCTTTGGTGCCTACGATAAGGTCGAGGCCGATGGCTCCATTCACGACCCATACCGCATTGATTATCTGCGCAAGCATGTTGAGCAGGTTGTCGAGTCGGTCAAGGACGGCGTTGATGTGCGCGGTTACTATCCGTGGGGCCCCATCGACATCATCTCCTGCTCCTCCAGCGAGATTGAGAAGCGCTATGGATTCATCTATGTCGACTATGACAACCAGTTCAACGGCACCGGCAAGCGCAGCCTGAAGGACAGCTACTACTGGTACAAGAAGGTCACCGCCTCTAACGGCGAGGACCTTGGTTAAGGAAGCTTTTTGACAAAAGCAAAATATCCGATTACAATGGAGTACGGACTGTGAAACAAAAGGAAACAGCAGCAGTACTGATGGTGCTGCTGGCAGCGGCCTGCTGGGGCGCAAACGGCATCTTTATCAATATCCTGACGGCCTACGGCGTCAACGGCACCCAAATGACCCTCGTGCGTATGGCCTCGATGGCCATTCTGACAGGCATCTGGCTGGCGGCGAAAAACCCCGCCGCGCTGAAGATCGACCTGCGGGACCTTGTCTGGTTCGTCCCGGCAGGTGCATTGGGGCTGTTTATGTTCGGCCTGTTCTACACCTACTCCATCCAGCTTGTGGGTATGGGCACGGCTGCCGTGCTCATCTACCTTATGCCGTCCCTTGTCATGCTGTTCAGCGTCGTGTTTCTGCATGAAAAGTTCACCCCCGGCAAGGGGCTGTGCCTTGTGCTCAGCCTGCTGGGCTGTGCGTTAGTCAGCGGCGTGGCAGGCGGCGTGACGCTGGATGCGGGCGGTGTGGCCTACGGTCTCGGTGCCGCGCTGTGCTACACGCTGCAGAATATTCTGCTGGCCACCAAGCTGAAAAAGTACAGCCCGATGACAAATTTGTTTTACATGTTCCTTTTCAGTGCAGCGGCAAGCCTTGTGTTTACCGCCGCCGCAGGTGAGCTGCCGGGCGTTGCCTATATCCTGACAACGCCCGGTGCGCTGGCCGCCAACCTCGGGTTGGGGCTGGTGTGCTCTCTGGCGGCGCAGTGGCTGTACACCGCCGCGCTGAAAGCCATCCCCGCCAGCCGTGCGTCCATTGCCGCCACCTTTGAGCCTGTGGCCGCCGCGCTGTTCGGGCTGGTATTGTTCGGGCAGAAGATGGATACATTCGGCGTAGCCGGCATTGTGTGCGAGATCGCCGCGCTGGTGATTTTGCAGCTGCCGGCCCCCGCAAAACGGAAAGGATAAGCAAATGGCAAAGAAACAGACCCCCACGGCACAGGATTACCACAAGAGTGAGACCTACAAGAACGCTGATGCCGAGACCCGCCGCAATCTGTACCGTTATAAAACCGAGCTGAACATCACAGACGAGCAGATGAACTGGCTTCTGGCCTTGGAGGATGTGCGCCTGACCCCGAAGGAGCAGCGCCGCAAGGGCAATGCCACCGCAGAAATGATGGTGATCGGCGCAATGGTCACATTTTTGCTGGCCGCCAATATGGGGCAGCGTGCGTTTATGCTGATTGCCAGCGTATTCTTCATCTTTGCCGCGGGGCTGTACCTGTCCGGCGCCCTGAACCCCTACAGCATTGCCATCCGCAAAATGAAAAAGCAACTGAAAGCTTACCCAAAAGTTCCGTCCTTTAAAGAGTGGAGCAAACCAGCCGACAAGGACGACAACGAATAAGCCATTCCCTTGCTGCGTTACACAGCATTCCTCATATTACACAAAGCCCCTGCCGCAGCACTGTGGCAGGGGCTTTGTGCTGCGTGTCGAAAAACCTCCCTCTGCGAGGGAGGTGCCCCGAAGGGGCGGAGGGAGAGAACCTTGCCATAGCCCGAAATATTTCGGGCACCCGTACAGTTCTCTCCCCCACCGCCTGCGGGCGGAGCCCCCTCGCAGAGGGGCCAAGGGGTGAGCACACCTTTTTCGACAGTCTGTTAAATTTATACCATGTGTATTCCCATTCGGAAACAATGCACAAATCCAGCCTTGCAAGGTTGTGAAGTCTGCGAATAGACGAAAGGCCGGGGCTGTTCTATAGTATAGTTACAGAAAGAAAACAGCCGAAGCTAAAAAGCCAAAAGTTCCCAGGGAGCGGATTTCTCAACAGAGAAACAGAAAGGCTGATCGGCAGGATTTCGCAAGGAAGGAGGCTCAAGTCCAATGGCAAACTTCAAGGATCCTATTCATCACCGGCGGGCGTGGGCCTGCTGACAGAATAAGACCGCATCCAAAAGCCGCAGAGCATTCTCTGTAAAAGATCAATAAAAATGTGATGTACGGTATCTTACAAAATTGTTAGCAGACACACGGGCCCGTCAAAACAGACCCCCGCGTGAATATAGATTAGGCTGAAAGAAGGCTGGCAGCGATGACTACCACCACTCCACCCAACAGATCCTATCTGAACTTCACCTGATCATCAAGGAGAAACTCCCATGTACCAGAGTTAAGAGGGCAACACCTCTGCATCAGACCCGAAACAAAATAAAACAGGGATGATTCCTATGACCAAACGGAAACAGACCGAAAAATAAGGCAAAGGGTTATGAGGCTATGACTCCAATCATCTGATACCACCGGGGCGGACGCAAGGTTCCGCCCCGATTTTGTTATGTCTGCCGGCAAAAAGCAGTGGGCCGGGCGGCTGTCCCCTGCTTTTACGAAAGGAAAGGAGCAACACAATGGAGCAGCTCTTGCGCCAACGCGCAGAATCGATTTGGACAGCGGCCATCCAGTCCGTTTTGCCGGATGAGGCGGTGCGCCGCGCTTTGGAGCATTTTCACCCGCAGGGTCGTGTATTTCTCGTGGCGACGGGCAAGGCCGCGTGGCAGATGGCCCATGCGGCGCTGGCCGTGCTGGGCCGTGTGGACGGCGGGATCGTCATCACAAAATACGGCCATGTCAGGGGGCCGCTGCCCGGCGTGACCTGCTGCGAGGCAGGGCATCCGGTGCCGGACGACAACAGCTTTGCGGCCACCCAGCGGGCGCTGGCGCTTGTCAGCGGTCTGCGGGCGGACGACACCGTGCTGTTTCTGCTCTCCGGCGGCGGCAGCGCGCTGTTTGAAAAACCGCTGCTGCCCGCTGAGGAGCTGCAGGCCATCACACAGGCGCTTTTGGCCTGCGGTGCGGATATTGTTGAGATCAACACGATCCGCAAGCGGCTGTCTGCCGTCAAGGGCGGGCGGTTCGCGCTGGCCTGTGCGCCCGCCGCGGTGTACAGCGTGGTGCTCAGCGACATTCTCGGCGACCCGCTCGATATGATCGCCAGCGGCCCGGCCTGTCCGGACAGCTCGACCTGCGCGCAGGCTGCTGCCATTGCGGAAAAATACCGGCTGGCGCTCTCCCCTGCTGCCGCGGCCCTGCTGCGGCAGGAAACGCCCAAAACGCTGCCCAACGTGATCACAAAAATCACCGGCAGCGTGCGGGAGCTGTGCCGTGCCGCTGCGGACGCCTGCCGTGCCGAAGGGTACGAGCCGATTTTGCTGACAGACTGCCTTTGCTGTGAGGCCCGGGAGGCCGGCAGCCTTCTGGGAAGCATTGCCCGCACCCACGCAGGGCAGGGCCGCAAGCGGGCCTTTATCGCGGGCGGCGAGACCGTTGTGCATCTGACCGGCCATGGGCTGGGCGGGCGCAATCAGGAGCTTGCCTTAGCCGCAGCCCCGGCGCTGGCCGGGCTGCGCGGATGCTGTGTTTTCTCGGTGGGCAGCGACGGCACCGACGGTCCCACCGATGCCGCGGGCGGCTACGCGGACGGCGAAGCCTTAGCCGCGCTCACTGCGGCGGGCCTGGACGTGTCCCGTGCGCTGGCCGACAACGACGCCTACCACGCCTTACAGGCCGTTGGCGGTCTGATCATGACCGGCCCCACCGGCACAAACGTCAACGACGTGGCAGTTGTGCTGACGGAATGACAAAAAGCAGACCGCTTAAAAACGCCATCCTCTGTTTGCTTCTATAATTCTCTTTTGGACGGGAAAGCCCCGCCGCTCTCATGGCGAGGGAGCGGCGGGGCCTTTTCTATATCCGTATGTATCAGTATTCAACGCCCTCGCGCGCGGCGATGCCCCGGGTGTAGGGGTGCTTGACGGCGCGCAGCTCGGTGGAGTAGTCGGCGGCGTCCTGCATCCAGGCGGCGGGCTCACGCCCGGTCAGCACGACCTCTGCCCCCTGTTCGGCGCGGGCGGCGGCCTCCCGCAGCAGAGCTTCCTCCACAAGGTCATTTTTGCAGGCGGCACAGGCTTCGTCCAGCACCAGCAGGTCAAAGCTGCCCTGTAAAATCGTCTGTAACGTCCGGGTGTTCGTCCGGCGTGCCTCGGCGCGCTCTGCGTCGGTCATAAGCCAGGTGAATTTCGCGTTGGGGCAGGCGTAGACGGCTGCCCCGCAGCGGCGCAGCATTTCAATTTCGCCGCTGGAGCCGTCTTTTAAAAATTGCAGGATGACCACCCTGCGGCCATGGCCCAGCGCCCGCAGCGCCAGCCCCATGGCGGCGGTAGTCTTGCCCTTGCCGTCGCCCCAGTACAGATGCAGCATGGCTGTTCTCCCCTTGCAGTAAATTTCCGTCTTATTATAGCACACCCTCCGCGCCGCTTGCAAATACCGGCAGTTGACAAAGGCACGTCGGTTATGCTAAACTAATCTCTGCTGTGAACACCATGTACAGGCATGGTGCTTTTTATTCTGTATGAGTTAGAATAAACTAACACAAGTCAGGAGGAATCCCCATGAACCAGAAGTCCAACAAGCTGACCGTGCCTGATCTGATCTCTGTCGGCGTCTTTACCGCGCTGTACTTTGTGCTTGTCACCGTGGCGACCTTCGCCTGTGCACTGCTGCCGGGCGTGGGCAACATTCTGCTGCCCGCCGTGGCCGCGCTGATCTCCGGCAGCGTCTATATGCTGCTGGCCGCCAAGCTGCAAAAATTCGGCGGCATCACGATCATGGGCCTTGTGATGGGCCTGTTCTTCTTCGTCTCCGGCCATTTTGTGCTGTCGTTCGCGGCCAACATCATCTGCGGCGTCGCGGCAGACCTGGTGGCCGCTGCGGGCAAATACCGCAGCAAAAAGCTGCTGCTGGCCAGCTACGTCGTGTTTTCCTATGGCCTGACCGGCCCGATTTTGCCGCTGTGGTTCATGAAATCCGCCTACATAGCCAACCTGACGGCCCGCGGCAAGGACGCCGCCTACATCGACACGCTGTTTGCACCCATCAACAGCGGCAGCTTTGTGGTCAGCATACTGGCAATTTTGATTTGCGCCCTTGTGGGCGGCTTCTTCGGCCAGAAGATGCTGAAGAAGCACTTTGAAAAGGCGGGGATCGTTGCATGATCTTCCGCATGGACCCGCGCGCCAAGCTCTATCTGCTGCTGCTTGCCAACCTGATGCTTCTCTTTCACGTCGGCACCGGGGCGGAGGCCACTGCCACGGCGCTGTGCCTGCTGCTGTTCTTCCTGTCGGGCAAGGCCCGCGCGGGGGTACGGCTGTCGGTGCTGTACTTTGGTCTGCTGGCCGTGGACCTCTTTGTCGTGCCCCGCGCCGGGGAGAGCGTGCTGTTGAACCTGCTCTCCCTCGTCTCGGTCGGCGTGCGGATGATGCTGCCCTGCATCATCACCGGCGCCTATGCGTTTTCAACGACGACAGTCGGGGAGCTGACCGCCGCGCTGCGCCGGATGCACCTGCCGGAGAGCATCATCATCCCCTGTGCCGTCGTCGTGCGGTTCTTTCCCACCGTGGGCGAGGATTACCGCCACATCCGCGCGGCCATGGCCCTGCGGGGCATTGCCGCGGGCCGCGGCGCGCTGCTGCGCCATCCCGTGCAGTCACTGGAATACATCCTGATGCCGCTTTTGATGAACAGCAACAATGTGGCGCAGGATCTTTCCGCCGCCGCGCTGACCAAGGGCATCGGCCTGCCGGGGCGGCATACCTGCATGACCGAGCTGCGGCTGACCGCGTGGGATTTCCTCTATCCCGCGCTCTGCACGCTGCCCCTGCTCTGGAAGGTGGTGACGCTGCTGTGATCGAAGCCGAAAACGCAAGCTTTACCTATCAAAGTGCCCCCTCCCCCGCCCTGCAGGACGTCACGCTGACGGTGCAGCCCGGGGAATGCGTCGTCCTCTGTGGCCGGAGCGGCTGCGGCAAGACGACGTTCACCCATCTGCTAAACGGTCTTTCCCCGGAATTTTATCCCGGCACCCTGACAGGCCGCTGCACGGCGGCGGGGCTGGCCGCGGGCGAGGCCGTCATCGAAGCCTATGTGCCGCAGGTCGGCAGCGTGTTCCAGAACCCCAAGACCCAGTATTTCAACGTGGACACGACGGCGGAGCTGGCCTTCCCCTGTGAGAACGCCGGCATGGAGCCGCAGGCCATCCGCCGCCGCGTGGACGAGGTCGTCGAACAGTTCCAGCTCGGCCCGCTGATGGACCGCAGCGTTTTCAAGCTGTCGGGCGGGGAAAAGCAGCGCGTCGCGTTCGCGGCGGCCTGTATGCTCGGCCCACGGCTGTTGGTGCTGGACGAGCCGACGAGCAACCTGGACGCCGCCGCCATCGCGCAGCTGCACGATATGATCGCCGTGATGAAGCAGCAGGGCGTGACCGTTGTGCTGGCGGAGCACCGCCTTGCCTGGATCACCGATCTGGCGGACAGGTATTTCTTCTTTGCGGTGGGCCGCCTGGCCGCGCAGTGGTCCGCTGCGGAGTTTGCCGCGCTGCCTGCGGACACATTGACCGGGTACGGTCTGCGCGCCCGCACGCTGGACGACTGCCGCGCCGGAATCCGCGCAAAGCAGAGTGCCCGATGCCCCGGTACGCCGGTGCTCACGCTGGAGGGCGTCACGCTGGGCTGCGACAAAAAGCACCCGCTGCGCACCCTGCCCGATATGAGCTTTGCCGCCGGTGAGATCGTCGGCCTGATGGGGCGCAACGGCATCGGCAAATCGACGATGGCCCGCACGCTCTGCGGCCTGCTGGAGCCGGTCAGCGGTAAAATCTGCCGGAACGGCAGACCCGCCAACGCAAGGGAGCGGCTCAGGAGCAGCTTCCTTGTCATGCAGGATGTGAACTATCAGCTGTTCAGCGACAGCGTGCGGGAGGAGGTGCTGCTCGGCGCAGCCCACCCGGAGCGGTGCGACGCCGTTTTGCAGGCGCTGGGGCTGGACGGTCTGGCGGACCGCCACCCGATGAGCCTTTCCGGCGGGCAGAAGCAGCGGGTCGTCGTAGCGGCGGCCATGCTGTCCGACAAGCCTCTGATCTTACTGGACGAGCCGACGAGCGGCCTTGACCTGGGCAGTATGCAGCAGGTCGGGCAGCTTTTGCAGGAATGGAAGGCGCAGGGCAAGACCCTGCTTGTCATCACCCACGATGAGGAGCTGGCCGCCAACTGGTGTGACCGCGTCATACGCTGGGACGATACGGAAGGAGTGTGACCCCCATGGAATTTCACCCGAACGACTGGCTGGGCCGCTGGCAAAATTTTGAGAGCTATATCACCAGCACTGACCCGTATTTGCAGCTTGCCTGGCAGGAGGCCGAGGCCGCCGCTGCTGCGCTGCCGATGTTTAAAAGCGGCGCGAAGCAGTTCTGGCAGATGGCCTGCGTGACGACGAGCATCGGCAACCCGCACACGCTGGGCGGCTGGACTATCACCCCCGCCGACGGCGGCAAGCTCTGCATCGCGTGGACGGACGCCGACGGGAACCCCCTCGGCCGAGCGGTCTATCATCTGGACCACGTTTTGGAGCGCGGGCTTGAGGGCAAGGAGAACGCCCTTTTCGTCGCCGAGGATGTCCCCGCCGACTGGCCGTTCCGCTGCCTGCTGGCAATGGAGCCGATGCCGCCCCGCGCGGCCCGGCTGCAGGGCGGGCTTTTAAGCCACCTGCATTTCCAGTACGCCAGCGGTCCCGAGCACCTGTTTGACACCGACACCCACGCCCTGCGCAGCCCGCTGTGGTACGCTACGATGTGCGACGGCGACGGCACGCTGCTGGAGCAGTGCAACATTGTCCGCGCTTTGCACCGCTTGCCTGTGTGGGAGGAACTGCCGGAGCTATGAGAGAAAAAGAAAGAAACGGGATGCCCGCAAAAGTGACATCCCGTTTCTTTCTTTTATTGCTCAGTAGGGGCCGGGCATGCCCGGCCCGTCTGTGTAAGGAATACAAGCGCCTTTCGGTAAGCTGCGGGCCGCACGTGTGCGGCCCCTACCGCTCTGCTTCCCGTTTATTCCTCGTCCTCGGTCTTGATCGTAATGTTCCGGTCCGTCTTGGCCTCGATGCTGTTGGCGCGGACAATGTCGCGCATGTCGATGCCGGTGGCCTCCTTCATGGCCTCCATCGTCTGGGCCATCAGCACCGGCACATTGCCGGAGACACCCGACACGCCGGACGCATCGCCGCCGATGATGGACACCTTGTCGATGCTGGACAGGGGCTGCGCGACGCTCCTGGCAATTTCAGGCAGGACCTTGATCATCATTTCGGCCACAGCGGCGTCGTTGTACTGCTTGTAGGCTTCGGCCTTCTGCTTCATCGCCTCGGCCTCTGCCAGGCCCTTCTGGCGGATGGCCTCCGCCTCGGCCTTGCCGACCAGCGCGATGCCCTCGGCCTCCTGCTGCTTGGCAAACTTCGCGGCCTCGGCGGCACGCTCGGCCTCATACTTCTGGGCCTCGGCCTCCTTCTGGCGGCGGTACAGCTCGGCGTCGGCCTGCTTGCGGACCTCGGCATCCAGCTTGCGCTGCTGGACCTCGGCCTCCTGGGCGGCCAGGTCGACCATCTTCTTCTGGCGGGCGATCTCGGCGTCGGCCTCGGACTCCTTGACCTCCTTGGCGCGCAGGTTCGTCTGGATCATGCCGGCGGCGTTCGCGTCGGCGGCGGCCTTGTCAGCCTCGGCCTTCAGCTTGGACTTTGCCAGCTCCAGCTCGTTGTTGCGCTGGGCAATAGCGGTCTGGGCTTCGATCTCCTTCTCGTTCGCGGCCATGGCGGCGGCAGCCTTCGCGCAGGAGACGTCGCGCTCGGCCTCGGCCTTGGCGATGGAGGCACGCTTTTTCACAAGCTCCTCCTGCTCGACGCCGATGGCTTCAATAACGCCGTGGTTGTGGCCCATGGCGTCCACGGCGTCCTTGACGTCCTGCACGTTGAAGGTCACGACCTCCAAGCCCATCTTGGCCAGGTCGGGGCGTGCGTTCTCCACGACGCTGACGGCCATCTGCTTGCGGTTTGTCAGGATCTGGTCCACGGTCATCTCGGACACGATCTCACGCAGGTTGCCCTGCAGCACATCGTTGATCTTTTCATTGATGTGCGCCTCGTCCATGCCGAGGAAGTTCGAGATCGCGGCCTGCTGGCGGGAATTGATGTACTTGCGGATGTCGTCATATCCGGCGTTGCGGACCTCCTCGTCCGAGACGGTGGAGTTCTCGCTGTAGACCTGGACGGTGACGACGCTGTCGAGCCAGAGGGAGACGCCCTCCTTGGTTTTAACACCCGTTTCCGGCGTTTTCACGTCGATTTTCAAAAGGCGCATGTTCAGGCGGTCCGCGCGCTGCACAATGGGCAGCACAAAGACGCCGCGCCCGCAGACGACCTTCGGGCGGGAGAGGCCGAAGCCTGTCACGACGATGGCCTGGGTCGGCGGGGCCTTCTTGTAGCAGAGAAAGCAGAAGGCAATGACGGCCGCGGCAACAGCGGCAGCAATAATGAATCCCATACTCTTGTTCCTCCTTCAGAACACATTGGGCCGCAAAAAAAGCGGCAGCGATAAGGGTCGTCATCAGCGGGTTTTCTTGCTGATGATGTTACCATTATAGCTGCCGCCCGTGCTCCAAAACAGGACAGGTTTCGCAAAATACAGGGTGCTATTTTGCTGTTTACAGCGCATCCTTCGCGCTTTTACGCAGGCGTCGTTATCTCCGCCTCGTTGGTTTACACTTTTACATTTGCTTGGTAGGTTTTACTTTTTCGGCCAGCAGGCACAGCACTACGGTCAGCACCATGTCGGGCAGCGTGTAGCCCACCGGCGTGTCAACGCCCATCAGCAGGCGGTAGGCGATAAAGCCCACGAGCCAGATAACAAGGTTGCGCGCGTCGGCAGCCACGGCAAAGCGGTCCCGGTGCAAAATAAAGTGGTCTGCGATCTGCACGGCGATCATCGGCGCGAACACCGAGCCGATCAGGTACAGAAAGCCTGTGATGTCGTCCATCGGGAAGAGGATGGCCGCCGCCGTGCCTATGACCGTCACGGCAATGGCGGTCTTTTTGCCGTTGAGCTTTGCGGACAGGCTCTCGGCAGAGATGCCCGCGCTCCACGCATCGAGGAAGGTCGTCGTGACCGTGGAGAAAACCAGAATGATCAGCGCGGCAATGCCGAGCCCGGCCTTGACCATGATGACGGCAATGTCATACTCGCCGGTAAAGATGGCCGCGCCCATGCCGATGACGTACATCCAGCAGGATACCGCGCCGTAGACCAGCACGCTGACCCAGGTCGCCTGGGTCGGCTTCTCGGCGTCGCGGGTGTAGTCGCTGATGAGCGGCAGCCAGGACAGCGGCATCGCCACGGCCAGCTCCACCGCCGCACCGAAGGTCAGGCTCTCGCCGTCAATGCCGACCATGGCGTTGCCGGAGAAGAAGATGACCTTGCACAACACCAGCGTCAGAATAAACAAAGCAGCCATCGTAATTTTGTTGATCCAGCCCAAATCGGTCACGCCGACGGCGATCCACACGATAATCAGCGCACCGATGACAAGGCACCAGACCCAGCGGCCAATCGCAAAAATACCGCCGACGGCCAGTGCACCGTCATAGATCATGATGGCCGTCCAGCCGACGAGCTGCAAAACGTTCAGGAACGCAAACAGCAGGCCGCCCTTCTGGCCGAAGCTCATTTTTACGGTCTCCATAGCGCTGCGGCCCGTGCGCCCGCCGATGAGGCCCGCCAGCAGCATCATGGCGCAGCCGATGATATGCCCGAGCAGAATGGCCGCAAAGCCCTTTGCCATACCCAGCGGCGCAAAGGCGGTGCCGGTCAGGATCTCGGCCAGCGAGACGCCCGCGCCGAACCAGATCAGGCCGTTCTGAAAGGTAGAGGTCTTTTTCATTCGACAAAATCCCCCTTCAGTGCGAACATGTGGTTCATCGGGCCGGAGCCGTGGCCGAGGTCAAGCATAGCGGCCAGCGCGCCGGAGATGTACGCCTTTGCGCGCTCCACCGACGTGTCAAGGTCATAGCCCTTCGCGAGATTCGACGCAATGGCGCTGGACAGCGTGCAGCCGGTGCCGTGGGTGTTGGGGTTGTCGATGCGGCGTCCCTTGAACCACTTACCCGCGCCGCCGCGCCAAAGCAGGTCGTCGGCGTCGTTGATCTGGTGCCCGCCCTTGCAGAGCACCGCACAGCCGTACTTTTCGCTGATGGTCTGTGCGGCCCGCTCCATATCGGCGGCGTTTTGAATGGTCATGCCGGAGAGGATCTCCGCCTCGGGGATGTTCGGCGTCAGGACCTCGGCCAGCGGCAGGAGCTTTTCGCACAGCGCGGTCACGGCGTCGTCGCGCAACAGCTTAGCGCCGGATGTTGCGACCATGACGGGGTCCACGACGATGTGCTTTGCGCCGTATTCCTTCAATTTTGCCGCAATCGTTTCGATCAGCTCTGCCGAGGATACCATGCCGATCTTGACGGCATCGGGGAAGATGTCGGTAAACACTGCGTCGAGCTGCTCCGCCAGAAAATGCGGGGTCGAGTCAAAAATGTCGGTCACGCCGGTGGTGTTCTGGGCGGTCAGGGCCGTGACTGCGCACAGGGCAAAAACGCCGTTGGCGGTCATGGTCTTGATGTCTGCCTGGATACCGGCGCCTCCGCTGGAATCACTTCCGGCAATGGTCAATGCTGTTCTCATGGTGATAACTTCCTTTCCTTTTTGTATACAGCAAGGTTTTATAAAGCGGCACAAGGTGGTGCCCCCGGTGTACCGCTGTGGGATGCTTTTTTCTACAGCAACACGGCTTCGTGCAAATCTCTCACATACAGATCCGCTGCCCTTTGCAGCCCGGCCTGGTCGGTCTCGCCGTCGGCATCGTAGACGCCGATTGTGTAAAAACCCGCGGCCTTCGCGGTTTTCAGGGCGTAGAGACTGTCCTCAAAGACGAGCGTTTCCGCCGGCGCGGCGTGCAGGGCCTCGGCGGCCAGCAGGTAAATTGTCGGCTCATGCTTGCTGACGCCGACCTCTGCCGTAGTGAAAAGCCGGGTGAAATACCCGAGCAGCCCCAGCCGTTCCAGCGCCCGCGTGACGTGCTCCCGCGGGCTGGACGTGGCCGCCGCCAGCTTCACGCCGCGGGCGGTCAGGGCGGCCAGCAGCTCCGCCGCACCGTCCTTGGCGGGGACCTCATAAAAATAGAAGTCCCGCAGCATGTCCGCAATGCCCGTGCCGACCTCGGCGGCAGACTGCGGCAGTGCATAGTGCGTGTGCAGATACTCCGCCCCCTGCTCCATGCTCATCGAGAACAAAATCTCGTTGAGTCCTTCCTCCGGCGTGACGCCCAGGCTGCGCAGATACCGCGCGCCAAGGTCATTCCAGATGCCCATGGAGTCGAGCAGCACGCCGTCCAGATCAAAAACAGCAGCCTTAGTCATGCAGCATTTTCTCCGTGGCGGCCTTCAGGTCGGCGGATGCCTGTTGGATGTTCTTTGCCGCGTAAATCGCGCTGATGACCGCGACACCGCAGATGCCGCTGCCCGCGAGCTTCGCGACATTTTCCTGCGTGATGCCGCCGATGGCGACAACAGGGATGGACACGGCCCCGCAGATGGCCTTGAGCGTCTCATAGCTCACATCGTCGGCGTCGTCCTTCGAGCCGGTCGGGAACACCGCGCCGACGCCGAGGTAATCCGCGCCGTGCTTTTCGGCCAGAACGGCCTGCTCCACGGTCTGGGCGGAGACGCCCAGAATCTTGTCCGGGCCCAAAATCGCGCGGACGTCCTGCGCCTCCATATCGCTCTGGCCGACATGCACGCCGTCTGCGTTCATCTCGCGGGCGATCTCGACGTTGTCATTCACAAGGAACGGCACACCGCGCTCGCGGCAGAGCGTTTGCAGCTCCTTCGCTTCCTCGAGGAACTTACCCTCCTCCAGCGTCTTTTCGCGCAGCTGGACCATCGTCACACCGCCGTCAAGGCTTTCGCGCACAACGTCGATAAGCCTGCGCCCGTCCAGCCAGTGGCGGTCCGTGACGGCATAGAGCAGCAGATCATTTTTATCGCAGTTCATACTTGGCGCCCCCATTCAGCGTTGCACCGTCCATATTGTAGATGGCATCAATGATGCGGTTGCGGTAGGTGGAGTTGCCGTCGCCCTCGGCCATGCGGCTCCAGCCGATCTCGCCCGCCAGACCCATGGCGCAGACCGCCGCGGCGGCAGCCTCGAGCTTATTGTCTGGGTTCGCAACGACGAAGGCCGTCATCATGCCGGAGAGCTGGCAGCCCGTGCCGGTGATCTTGCCCATCTCGGGGCGTCCGTTGCGGATGACATAGCAGGCCGTGCCGTCGCTGACAAGGTCGATGGCACCGGTGACGGCGACGATAGCGCCGCTTTTGGCCGCAAAGTCCTTGACAAATTTGACGGCACTGTCCAGATTTGCGTCGGTCACGGCGTCCGCAACGTCAGCGTCAACGCCCTTCGTCGTGCCGCTGCCCAGCGCCAGCGTCTTGATCTCGGAGATATTGCCGCGGATGACGGTGAATTTGATCTTATCCATCAGCTCGACGGCGGTGTTCGTGCGCAGGGCCGACGCGCCCGCGCCGACGGGGTCGAGCAGCACGACATGGCCGAGGGCATTTGCCTTTGCGCCCGCGCGGAACATGCCCTCGATGCTGCGCTGGTTCAGCGTGCCGATGTTGATGTTCAGGCCGCCGCAGATCGACGTGATGTCCTCGACGTCCTCCGGCTCATCGGACATGATCGGGCTGCCGCCGCAGGCCAGCAGAATGTTGGCCACGTCGTTGACCGTGACATAGTTCGTGATATTGTGCACCAGCGGCACAGTGTTGCGCACATTTTCAAGACAGGTACCCAGCATAAAAAACGCTCCTTATAAGTAAAAATGCGGATACGCCTGCAGAGACATATCCGCACAAAAACTCACAAGAAGTGCAGTGCTACGGTATCTCCCTACGTTGGCATTATCCAAATCAGGTTCAGGCAATACCGCATAATTCTAAGTGCCGATACGGCGAGCGAGGCGCGCCAGCTGCTAAGCAAAAAGCGCAGATAATACTGGATGCTGCAAAGGTGAGCGCCGCCAGTGGCGGATGCAGCGAACCGAAGCAGGGGCAGCGGTCGCAGAGTGCGAGGGGCTTTTGCCCCGAAGCACGATGCGGGTACCGCAACCCGACATTATCGAGCATTTTGGCAACGCAGATGGTACGCCGCAGCCGCCGGAGCGGTGCTTAAGCCCGTAGGGCGGGAATTATGCGGTATTGCCGTTTGGGTCAGGGCGATACAGCCCACTCTCAGCCCGCTTTACGCAAGCTCCCCTTTTGTACAAATTTACAGTAGCACAGTTTGTCGTGTTTTGCAAGGCTTTTGCTTCATTTTTTGCAAAACCACTTGACAGTAAACCCGGCTTTCATGCTATGCTAGAGACAGCAGAAAGGCAAAAGTAAGGGTTCGAACCGGAGCTGCCGCTGCGGTTTCAATAGCCTTCCCCCGAGGGGGAAGGTGGCCGAGGCCCCGACCGAGGCCGGATGAGGGGCAGCCCTCCGTTGGCCACCCGTGAACAGGCAGCAATCGCATGCTTTGCCCTCATCAGTCCGCTCCGCGGACAGCTTCCCCCGAGGGGGAAGCCTTTTATCACGCTACTATTTTAAACGGAGGTCCCCTATTATGGCTAAATCTACTGTCTATTTCACCAACGAACTCACTCCCGAAGCCGTTGTGAAGATGTACCGCCAGCTGGGCATCGAGCTGCCCGGCAAGGTGGCCGTCAAGGTCCATAGCGGCGAGGACGGCAACCAGAACTACCTGCACCCCGCGTTTATGAAGCCCGTCATCGACGCCGTCAACGGCACCGTTGTTGAGTGCAACACAGCCTACGGCGGCGCGCGCAACGAGACGCCCAAGCACATCGAGCTGATGAAGAAGCATCATTGGAGCGACCTGTTTGATGTTGACATCATGGACGCCGAGGGTCCGGACGTCGAATGGCCCGTCGAGAACGGCAAGATCCTCAAGGTCAACTATCTGGGCAAGAACATCGAGAATTATGACAGTATGCTCGTGCTCATCCACTTCAAGGGTCACCCGATGGGCGGCTACGGCGGTGCGCTCAAGCAGCTGTCCATCGGCTGCGCGTCCAGCGCCGGCAAGGCGTACATCCATTCCGGCGGCAAAGTCACCGACCAGAAAATCCTGTGGGAGAACTGCGCCGAGCAGGACACCTTCCTTGAAGCCATGGCAGACGCCGCCTCCACCGTGGCAAAGCACTTTGCGGGCAAGATTGCCTATGTCGCCGTCATGAAGAACCTTTCCGTTGACTGCGACTGCTGCGCCGTGGCCGAGGACCCCTGCATGAACGATGTGGGCATCCTCTCGAGCCTTGACCCCGTCGCGCTGGACCGCGCCTGCATCGATCTGGTCATGAACAGCAACGACCCGGGCCGCGACCACTTTATGGAGCGCGTCAACAGCCGCCACGGCACCCACACCATCGACACCGCCGAGACCCTTGGCATCGGCACGCAGGCGTATGAGCTGGTGAAGGTGTAAACGCCCATTTGCCTGAAGAAGCTATAAGCCGAAAAAAAGCATCCGCCGTGCAGAGAGGCGTCTCTCTGCACGGCGGATGTTGTTATTGTCGGTTCAGTATCTTTTCCAAGTCTGTTTTCGGGTCGCCCGTGGGCGTCAGGTTGTACTGCTTAACGAGAAAGTCCAGTACATTCGGTGAGACGAACGCCGGGAGCGTGGGGCCAAGGTAGATATTGCGCAGCCCCAGATACAGCAGCGTCAGCAAAATGCAGACAGCCTTCTGCTCATACCACGACAGCACCAGCGTAAGCGGCAGGTCGTTGACGCCGCAGCCAAACGCCTCGGCCAGCGCCAGCGCAATGCGAATGGCGCTGTAGGCGTCGTTGCACTGCCCGCAATCCAGAACGCGCGGGATGCCTTCGATGCTGCCCAGATCCATATCGTTCAGCCGGTACTTGCCGCAGGCCAGCGTCAGAATCAGCGTGTCGGGCGGCGTCATCCGTGCAAAGTCCGTGTAGTAGCTGCGCGTCGGTGCTGCACCGTCGCAGCCGCCGATCAGGAAAAAGTGGCGTATCTTCCCCTCCCGGACCAGCCGGACGATCTGCTCTGCGTGGGACAGCACCGCATTGCGGGCAAAGCCGGTCATGACCGTGCTGCCGCCGTTCATCCCGGTCATCGGGTGATCCTCGGGGTAGCCGCCGCATTCCAGCGCCTTTTCAATGACCGGGGTGAAATCCTTGTCGTCCCCGATGTGGGTCAGCTCCGGGTAGGACACCACCGACGTCGTGAACACACGGTCACTGTAGCTCTGCCGCACCGGCATCAGACAGTTCGTTGTGAACAGGATGGGCGCGGGGATGTTGTGGAACTCTGACTGCTGGTTCTGCCAGCCCGTGCCGAAGTTGCCTTTGAGGTGCGGATATTTTTTCAGTTCCGGGTAGCCGTGGGCGGGCAGCATCTCACTGTGGGTGTAGATGTTGATGCCCTTGCCCGCGGTCTGATCCAGCAGCAGCTTCAGATCGTGCAGGTCGTGGCCGCTGACCACGATGAAGGGGCCCTTCTCAATCGTCAGCGGCACCGTGACCGGCACGGGGTCACCGTATGCGCCGGTGTTGGCTGCGTCCAGCAGCGCCATACAGGCCAGATTGACTTCTCCGGTTTTCAGCACCAGCGCCAGCAGCTCGTCAGGCGTTTTCTCTGCGCCGATGGCCTCGAGTGCCTCATAGAAAAAAGCGTTCACAGCGGGGTCTGTTCTCCCCAGTGCGCGGGCGTGGTACGCATAGGCCGCCATGCCTTTGAGCCCAAAGAGGATCAGCGATTTCAACGAGCGCACGTCCTCCCCCGCCGCCCAAAGCGCGGCAAGGTCGTAATCGTCAAGCTGCCCGGGGCCGACGGCAGCCTTTTCCTTTTCGATTTCCGCCTTGCATTGCAGGATAGTTTCGTTGTTGAAGTTCACGTTCGTGATCGTCGTGAACAGGCCCTTCAAAATCAATTCATCGGTGTGCGGTGTCGGTGTCCCAGCCCGCGCCGCCCGCGCCAGCCCGATAAGTGCCCCGATCAGCTCATCCTGATAGTTGGCGGTGTCGGCCTTTTTGCCGCAGACACCGGCCTTGCCGTCGCAGCCGGTGTTATGCGCCGTTTGTTGGCACTGAAAGCAGAACATTTCTCGCATTTGGTTTCCTCCTGTCAGCAGAATCATCACCTTCTATTCTGCCCGCCAGGAGGATTTTTTATACCGTTCTCACGGCTGCGGTGTCGCGCCCTCCTGCTCCATCTTGCGCAGCGTTTCCTGCCGGAGGGCCTCCCGCAGCGCCTGCATATAGGGCGAGAACTGCGACTGCTCCACGCCGTAGGTCAGGTTCAGCGCATACTCCTGCGGCTCCCAGGTCGCAATCGCGGACTCGTTGTGCTGGACGATGGCCTCCATTTTATCCAGCGCCTTGTAGATTTTGGCCTCCGTCGTCTGCAAGGCGGCCATCTCCGCGTACAGCGTCCGCATCTCGGTGCAGACCGGCTCGGGCAGTGAATCGACCCAGCGGGAAAGCAGTGCTTCCTCGGCGGCCTCATCGGCGGCGGTCTTGTCAAACGCCGGGATGTCCCCGGTAAAGCACTCGCCCAGATCGTGGATCAGGCACATGCGGATGACCTTGTCCATGTCCGCCTGCGGAAATTCATCCCGCAGCCAGAACGCCATCAGCGCAATGCGCCAGCTGTGCTCAGCCACGCTCTCATGCCGTCCCTTCGATGTATAACAATGCCGCGTTGTGTCCTTGAGTTTTTCCGCTGTGTGCAACGCCTCCAACAGCTTTTCCGGTTCCATGTGCAGACCTCCCCTATTTTTACCGCTATTGTAGCAGATATAAAACGCAGTTGCAAGGCGGAGATTTTTTCTTTTTTTGCAGAAAGTCTCTCGCAATACAGGGCATCAAAAGTACAATTTGGAAACATTTAATTTACTATTACTGTTTGTAAATCATTCTGCCGTTATAAAACTCTGTAGGGGCGAGCATTGCTCGCCCGTGCCCGCGCGCCATGTGCAAGGCCTTCCCGGAAAAGCCTTGCTGCACCAGGTTGGCGGGCGAACAATGTTCGCCCCTACATTCTCTCTATAACAAAGCAGGTGCTTTTTTCTTACTTTTTTTCATTTTTTTCAAGAAATTCTCTCGCAATACTCCTTTCTCTCCCCCTGCCCTACCACAAACTTTCTATAAAAAAAGACCCGCAAATCCATTGCGAGTCCTTTTCTGTAGCAATTATTGCTTCTGTAATTCCTGCAGCAAGGGATTGTGCAGCAGCAGCCCCACGATTTGATAGCGGTAGCTTTTGACCGTCTGCCCCTGAGATTCCGAGTAAAGCCCGCGGACACAGCCGCTTTCCCGGTCAAACAGCGCGTCGATCAGCTGCAGCTGCTCCGCTGTGACCAGCAGCGTGACCTGTCCCTTCGTGTCAAGGCCGCGGCCATGGGTCGGCATATACTTTTCGCGGCAGTCAAACGACGGCAGCATGTAATAGCTCTCGGGGTGCTTCTCTGCCTCGATGCGCCGCGCGGATGCTGCGTCCTCATCCCCGCACACGCAGTGGTCCAGTCCGACCTGCCGGAGCTTGGCCAGCTCCTCCTGCAAGATGCGGTTGGCCAGCGTACCGATCTTACTGTCCTGCCACAATGCTTCCATCTCAAACAGGTCGTAAATTTTGCGGTGCAGGCGGATACGCAGCCTATACTTCCTGGGCTTCATCGGCGCTGCGCTCCACCTTTGCAATTATTTCCCGCAGCCGCGTGGCCGTGGCGATCATCTCGTCCAGCTCCTTCATAGCCTGCCGGCGCTCCTCGTGGGTATACTTTTCTGCAAGGCGCTTCTCGGGGTTTTTCCTGCGCAGCATCGTTTCTAAGCGGCTTGTCTGGCTGGACAGCTTGCCCGTAATTTTGCTCTGTGCCTTGGCACCGGCGGTCTTTTCCCTGACCTCCCGGATGACCTCTGTCTGCTCGACCTGCGCGGCGGGCTGCTCCGGCGGGATGGTCTTGACCTTTCGGATGGTCTCCTTCAGACACGCCATCTCCTTCTGGACCGTGAACACCGCAGCGACCAACGCCTCGTGGGCATCCTGCATACTGCTGGTGTCGGCCACCGTCCGCAGTGCATCCACGAACCGCCCGCGAATCGCTTTTTTCTCGTCCTGAATGGCTGCGCTGCCCGGGCCGTTGTACGCAATAGCATAGAGCTGCTGCAGCATTTGGGCAGCGATTCTCTGTTCCTCGGGCGTCATCCGCAAAAAGCTCTCCGCCTCGCTGCGCAGCACAAAGCCACGATCCAGCAGATTCTTGAGACCCTCATTCAGATTTTTTTCAATGCTCAGATCCTTATCGATCTGCCGCCCGTTGATGGGCGTTGCCTCCTTGATGGCCTTTTTTGCCTCGGCTGCTGTCAGGTTGTACGGCTCTGCCTGCAGGCAGGACACCAGCTCGGCAACCGCCTTGCGGCGGATCATCTCGTTGGCAAAGCCGCCGCGCACCTGCAGGTTGGCGCTCAGCAGCATGACTTTTTTCTCGTTGTCGCTCAGCGGTGTTGTGACAACACGGCAGTTTTTGACTGTGTTCCACTTTGCGTCGCCGCGCGCCTGCAAATAATTCAATGCCTTATAGCGGCGCTCACCGGAGAGCAGAACGTACTTCGTCTGTTTGCCATCCGTCCGCGGATATACGACCAGATTGTGCATCAGGCCGTTGCGGTCAATGTCGTTGGCCAGTGTTTCCACATCCTCGTCGGTGTCCAGCTGGCGGAAAATCGCATTGTCCGGGTTCAGCTCGATGTCCTGCAAGGCAATTTCCCGCAGCTCATAGGCAAGCTCGGCGCGGTTCTGCGTGGCCAGATTGGCAATCAGGCTGCCGGAGGCGTTGTTGTTTCCGGCGCTGAAAACCGCCTCGGTGGACGGAATGCCCACCTCGACCTTGGATCTGCCGGGCTTCTTTTTCATAGCCATCTTACTTTTCCTCCAATTCGGCCAGGCGCTTTTTCAGCTCCTCATACGCCGCCACATAGCTTTTGGCCGGGGGCTGCGTGCGGGCCGAGTAGCAGACCGGCACGCAGCGGTTGATGCTGTTATCCACACTCTTTCCAAAGGCGATTTCCGCGTTGAACAGCGTTGCGCCGAGCTTGGCCCGGCAGTCACTGCGGATGTCCTGCGAGGCTGCACTTTTCTGCACCATCGTCAGCATCACGCCGACGCCCTTGATGCGGGAGGTCTTGCTCTTGCGCATCTCATTGCAGAGCACATAGGTGCGGAACGCCGAGTCCTCCGAGAAGGAATCGCACTTCAGCGGGATCAGCACATAGTCCGCCGCGGCAATTGCGTTGGAGAGCAGCAGGCTGTCCCGGCTTGGCTGGGTGTCGATCAGGATATAATCGTACTCGTCCTTGACCTGGCGCAGGAAATAGTCCAGCACATCGGTATCGCTGGCCAGATACTTCGGGTCGCCGCGGTCATAGTCCCGCTGGGCGTCCGTGTACAGATCCTCCAGCCGCTTGGACAGGCGCGGCGTCTGGTCGTTGGCCGGGATCAGGTCCACGTTTTCATATTCCGACTCGACGATAAAATCTCTGGTCTGTGTGTTGTAGCGGAAGCCGTCGATCATATCATACAGACTGCGGTTGGCAAAGGCCTTGCTGGTAATGGCGTTGCCGCCTGTCAGGGCAAACGTCAGGTTGCCCTGCGGGTCGGTGTCCAGGCAAAGCACCTTTTTGCCCTCATCGCCCATCAGATAGGCAAGGTTAGAGGTCGTTACGGTTTTTCCGCAGCCGCCTTTTTCCACCGCAATGGTTATTACTGTTGCAGCCATTCGCTTGTTCCCCATTTCATTATGTAGTTATAACACCGTGGCAAATTGTTTTTTTATGTCGTTTTCGTCTATGTATAGTATACCACATTTGCCAGCATCGTCAACAGCACTTTTGCAGTTTTGGCAGGGCTTTTCTGCGGCAGAAAAGTCTTATAACTCCGTGGCAAATTTTTATATAAAGAAAAAAGCATATAGACACGCCCATCCCGCAGCTTTTTGCGAACCGGGTATCCATACGCTTTTTGTTATGCCTTTTGGTCTTATAACTCCGTGGCAAATTTATTCATCAAAGACGGACAGATCTGCCTTGAAATGATCCGTTGCACCAGCGCTGCGCAGCTCGTCCCTGCCGCTCGGGATGATCGTAATATCCTCCATCGCGTTGTATACAATGGTTGCGTTGTACTGCGGCGACTTGAGCTGGCCGTGCTCCTTTTTGGTCAGCATCATCCGCGCCATGCCCAGCGCCCAGCAGGTCAAATCGTGCTGTTGGGCCAGGATGCGGTTCAGCGCGTCGCGGGTCTCCTGCGCCTGCTTTGCCCTTTTCTCGCTGTTGGTGTTGGTCAGCAGACGCGCCGTGTATACCAGCACCGAGGACACCGCACTGTACAGCTCCGGTGAAATTTTTTCCTGCAGGGTCTGGCTGCGCGCCCTGCTTTCCAGCACGCGAACAGCCCGCGTCACCGTCATAGTAAACAGCTCGTCCCCCAGCGGCTCTGCCACGGACACAGCTGCCGCACTTCGTTCCGGCTCGGTGGTTTTCCGCGTCCTTCTGCGGCGCGGGACTTCCTCATTGCGAGCGCTTTTCTGCGCGTGCAGCTGGCGCACTGCGTCCATCTCCTGCGCGGATTTGTAGCGGATGAACAGGTACAGCCGCTCGTATTTTCTGCCGCCGCGGATGCGGACCGGGATATAGTCAAACCAGAGGTCGGTCATCTGGTTGATCTCGTCCCTGGCCTTGGTCAGGACGTAGCGTTCAAAATCGTGGAAGTTACTGTACTTTTCGGTCAGCGGCTTTTCCTTGTCCTTTTTGCGCTTTTCCGGCGGGGGAGAGAGCTGCTCCTTCAGCTCCTGAATGTCAAACACCTTGTACTTGAAGCCGCGGATGTCCTGCGCCTTGTCCGGGAAACGGTCCAGTATCTCTTTTGTGACCGGCTGAAACACCAGGCCGTTCGTGTAGCCGTAATCGGTGTCTCCGTTGTCGTAGGAAAGCAAAATTTCGTAAAAACGCATGGAGTAGGTGCTGTTCATCGTCAGCAGATATTCCACGTTGTAGGAGGTATAGTTGCTTTTCAGCTGGGAAAGATAGGGGAGGATCTCCGGATTGAAGCGCACGCGGATCTGCTTGTCCCGGTCATTCACGGTGGAGCCGCGCTGCAGCCAGGACAGGACCTTGTACTGGTGGCCGTCGCTGGCCGGGTCCAGGCTCCAGAAGGAGCGGTCCTCCAAACTTTTGACGGTGTCCTTCAGGTATTCCAGATAGGTGTTGTCGTGCATGTTGACCCCGGCCAGCCGCCCGAAGTCGGAAAAGCTCAACGAATAAACGCGGTCCGCATCCGGGGTCTCCTTGGGGTTGATCTGTGCCATCATCGCCAGCAGCACCTTTTGCTCCAGCTTTGGCAGGGCATATTTTGTCTTTTGGATCAGGTCATTACTCTTGGTAATGATCGATTCCGACGCCGGGTTGTACTTGGGTACATTGCCTGCAGAGCGGGTGCGGCGGTGCTTTTGTGGCGGCGTGTTTTCCTCCGCAGGGAGGTCCGGGTCATAGTATTCGCCTTCAATGATGGTGTCATTTTTCCGCTTTTCAGACATAGACCTACACCTCCACAAATACAGTACATTAAGCATACACGCAATTGCGGAAAATGTCAACGGCTTCTCGCAATAAAAAATAAATGTGCCGTTTGTATTTTTTTCTTATAATTATTATTTATTATTTTATAAATTTATCTCTTTATATATAATAAGTAGATTGCGAGTTTTCTTCTGCTGAACTGAGAGAAAAATTCCTGTGAAAAAAGAGTTTTCTTCCCACGAAAAAAGAGAAATATTCTGCTGTGCTGAGAGTTCTCTTCTGCTGATTTTGCCAGAATAAAACTCTCAATTCGGCAGAAGAAAACTCTCATTTCGCTGTCTGCTTTGCCCGCAGCCGCTTGCGTACTGAGAGTTTTTTTCTGCCGAATTGAGAGAAAAATGCTGCGCAGTGAAAAAATCAGTTCGCGGCTTTTCCGGCGGAGCAGGGGAGAGCGCAGTGACAAAAAAGAGAGGGCAGAGGGGAAAAAAGGCTTATTGAGAGAAATTTTCTGACAATAGAAGAAAAAAACAGAAAAATTCTCCTTTTTGTATTGCGAGTTTTATTCTGAACAAAAAATTCTCTAATAATCTTCGATAGAACGTAAAAGTATACGAAAAAAGCAAAAAGTATTGCGAGAAATCTTCTCCACTGAAAAAGTAGCACAAAAGAAACAAAGCGTAATAATTTATATATAATATACAAAACGGCAAACAAAATCATGCGCATCCGGGGAAACCGGCAGGGAAGGGGAGAGGGCCGGCAGGAGAAGCACAGCTTTTCCAAAATGCAGACTGCCAAAAGGCGACGCAGAGCCGCAGGTAATTATAAAATGCAGAAAAAAACTCTCAATAGACGCCCGCGGTGGGACTATTGAGAGTTTTTTTCTGCAAAAAATAAAGAAAATTCAGAAAAATGCAGCCGCCCGCAAGGGCCGTCTGCACCCCCTTATTATCGGGAGCAGGTTACAGCATCTGTTGCCGTATAGTCAAACAGGCCGTCGTTTTTCTCCTCCAGAGCCTTGATCATGTGGTAGGTGTATTCGTTGTAGGGCGTCGGGATGCCTAACTCGCGCCCCATGCGCATGAGCGCACCGGAGAACATATCGATTTCTGTGTGCCGCCCGGCGTCGAGGTCCTGCAGGGTGGAGTAGCGCGCGGTTGGCGGCACGGTGCTGCCGTGGGTGGAGGCCGCAGCTGCCTTGGAGAGGTCGATCCCCTTGGCGGCGGCAATGGCCTCCAGCTCGCGGCGCAGGCCGTCGCTGATGGCCTTTATATGGGCACTGTCGCTGTAGCAGCCGACGCCCGCGCCGAGGATCGCCTGCGGCAGATTGTTGCAGACGTTCAGCCGGAACTTGGACCAGATCTCCTCGCGGATATGCTCGGTCACACGGAAATGAATGCCCGTGTCCGCAAACAGCGCCCGCACCGCCTGCACCCGGTCACTGTCAAACGGTGCGGTCAGCTCCCCGTAGATGATGCCGATGGTCGTTTCCGGGTCAAACCGCACACCGTCCTCGGTGCGGTGGGAGGCCACCTTGATGAGTGCGGGCAGCACATGAGCCGCGCCGACCTGTGCGGCGATGAGCTCCTCACTGTCAACGCCGTTCATCAGGCTCATGACAACGGTGCGTTCGCTCACAATGGTGCGGATGCTGTCCAGTGCGCCGGGCAGTGCGCCGTATTTCAGCGCGACGATCAGCAGATCGACGCCGTGGGCCTGCTGCGGGGTCCAGACCTGCGGGTGATGGACCTGCCCGTTGATCGTGCAGCCGTTTTGCCGCAGCCGCTCGGCGCGGGAACCCTCCGCCACGACGCCAAGCTGCAGGGCGTTGGCAGCGGCCTTGTCGGCCAGGCCCCACAGCACATAGCAGCCGACGGCTCCGGCCCCCAAAATAGCAACAGATTGAATTTTCATCGTCTACATCCTCCCGTCAGCCGGCCCGGCCCGGCTGGATGATGCGGATCAGCTCCTTATCCAGCTGCAGGGTGCAGTGCCACGGATTTACAATAATGCCCGCGATTTCCGGTGCGGAGAGCGCTGCGGCAAACAGCTTGTCAATGTCTGCAAGGAAGGTCGATTTCACTGTATCAGGGCTTTTCATCTGCTCCTCAAACGAGGTGAAGGCGTACCACCAGCTTGCGCCGTCCGCCGTCGTCACGACCCGGGGCTGCACCTGCCCGCCACCGGGGACAGGCTCGACGGCCACGATCCACTGCCCGCCTGCCTGCATACAGCGGCGGACGACGGTCAGTGTGTGGGCCAGCTGCTCCGGGGTAGGGGACTGCTGCAGCTGCAAAATGGCAGTTTCGATGGTTTGATTCATCTGTAAGGATTTATCTTGCGGCATCGGGAACATCCTTTCCGATTTACGATTTGTCTGTTTCCTTTAGGCGATACCTCACAATTCACGCCCAACGGCTTACGCACCGCTCCGGCGGCTGCGGCACTTAGAACTATGTGGTATTGCCTTTATTATACCAGCGATTTTCCAAAATGCAAAATTTCCGCGGAACGGCATTGACGAACCCGCACTGCCGCGGTACAATGCAAAGTAACCAAGCAAACAGATAGGAATAAACAACAGGGGTAATCTACCAATGCAGCCGCTTTCTGACCGTACCGCAGGCTTTACCGATTCCGTCATCCGCCGCATGACCCGTATCTCCAACCAATACGGCGCGGTGCCGGGCTCGAGCTTCTTCCGGGAACCTGTCAACCACCTGATCCGCTTCCACTTTGCCAAGAAGGACGAGACGCTGAACGACGCGCTGAACCGCCTTGAGGCGCTGCGCAGCAAAATTCCGGCAAGAGCAGCGCGGTAAGGTTTTATAACTCCGTGGCAAATTTAAAATGTAAAAGAGCAGCCGACCCACTGACAGAGCTACAGCGGGTCGGCTGCCTTTTTTTATCGTGCGTTTTTCGGTTTATAATCGCGCATTTCCGGAATCGCTCCGCCTGCCACGGCCCACAGGTACAGGCTGGCCACGCTGCAATAGGGGCTGAACCGGCGGCGGTACTTTTCAAACAGCTTGCGGTCAATTTTGCGGTGGTGGTAGACCATCCGCAGACCGCGCTGGATGGCAAGGTCGTCGTAGCTGAAAATGTTGGGCCGCTGCATACAGAACAGCAAAATCATCTCCGCCGTCCAAACACCGATGCCCTTCAGGGCGCTCAATTCGCGGATGGCGTCCTCGTCGCTTTTCTGCCGGATGCCCTCCGGATCGAACGCACCGCTGTGGACGCGCTCGGCAAAATCGGTGATGTACTCCGCCTTGCGAAAGGTCATGCCCAGCGCCTGCAATTTGGGAACACCGGCAGCCAGGATCGTCTCGGCATTCACGGTGCCCAGTGCGTCCTGCATCCGCTGCCAGATCGTGGCCTGCGCCTTCGTCGAGATCTGTTGGCCGATGATGTGGTGCACCACCGCCGAAAAAAAATCGGTATCGACGACGCGGTCCACATGCCCGATTTTGTCGATGACCTCACACAGCCGCTTGTCCCTGGCGCGCAGGCAGGCAAGCTCGGCTTCCCCGTAGGCAAAAAACATCGGCGTTTACTCCTTTACGGCGTCGGGCAGTACGTCGCCCAGCGCCAGCACGGCATTGCGCACGCATTCGGGGCAGGGGCAGAGCGGCACGCCGGTGGCAACGCCCTTCAGCTCCTTGCAGATAGTCGCGCCGCACCGCTGCTCAAAGCTCCGGACCAGTGCGCGTGCCACAGCGGGCGTGCCGCGGCCCTCCGTCAGGATGCCGGCCACCATCACAGCGCCGATCAGTGCGCCGCAGGTGCTCTCCAGGCAGCCCATACCGGCAGCGTAGCCTGCCGCCAGCATCCGCAGGGTGTCGCCCTCCACGGGCAGCTTGTCCTCAAATACCTTTACAACAGATTGGGTGCAGTTGCACTGCCCGGTGGTTTTTAATTCTGCAGCTGCGGCTGCACGTTCGGTAAGAGTCATGGTGCAAGCCTCCTTGTCAGTGGCAGTGATGCCCGCCGCAGTGGTGCTCACCGTCGTGGTGGCCGCAGTGAACAGCAGTGGGGTCATGGACGAGCTTTCCGGCCAGCAGCGCCAGCACGGCTTGGTCGGCGTCGCCGCTGACACCGGCGTACAGCCTGATGTTGGCCCCGGCTACGGCAGTCTGCGCGCCCGCGCCGATGCTGCCGCAGATCAGCGTGTCAACGCCGCCGCGCATCAGAAAGGCCGTCACGGCGCTGTGGCCGCTGCCCGCGGTCTCGACGACCTCGGTGTGTAAAATCATGCCGCTCTCGATGGTGTAGAATTTAAACTGCGGTGCATGGCCGAAGTGCGGGAAGACCTGGCCGTTTTGATAGGGAATTGCAATTTTCATGGTAGTGCTCCTTTATCTGTCATTACCCATGATTATAGGGGATTGGCGGGAAAAAGGCAACAGTCTTGGATATTTTGCAAAATACGGATAGAGCTTTGCAGCGGAATGCGGTATAATGATAAAAAGGCTGCGGGCCGCTACGGCCTGTTTTTCAGCCGGTGAGGTGCATATACGATGACATATATTCAGCATTATGATGCCCCGTTGGGCCGTATCCTGTTGGCGGCGGACGAGGTCGGGCTGACCGGGCTGTGGTTCGACGGCGCAAAATATTTTGCCGACGGACTGCCCGCCGAGCATACCGAACGGGAAACGCCGGTCCTTTCCGAGGCCAGGCGCTGGCTGGACCTTTACTTTGCGGGGCGGGAGCCGGGCTTTCTGCCGCCGCTGCACCCGGCTGGCTCGACGTTTCAGCAGGCGGTGTGGGCGCTGCTGCTGCAAATTCCCTACGGGCAGACCGTGACCTACGGTGAGCTCGCGCGGCAGCTTGCGGAAAAGCAGGGAAGGCCCCGGATGTCCGCGCAGGCCGTGGGCGGCGCTGTCGGGCATAACAAAATTTCTATTATCATTCCGTGCCATCGCGTGGTCGGCACCGGCGGCAGCCTGACCGGATATGCCGGAGGCATTGACAGAAAGGTAAAGCTGCTGGCGCTGGAGCAGGCCGACATGACCCGCTTATTTGTGCCCAAAACGGGCACGGCGCTGCTATAATTTGTACAGTTGAGTACAAAATGTCATACCGTGATAAAGGAAGGCACAAATTATGAAGCACCGTATTGTGACCGCTGCGCAGATGAAGGAGATCGAGCGTGCAGGCAACGCCCACGGCCTGCCCTATCTGCAAATGATGGAAAACGCCGGGCTGGCCGCCTACACCCAGCTGCGGGCGCGCCTTCCGCAGGGTGGGGCATTGCTCATCGTCTGCGGCAAGGGCAACAACGGCGGAGATGGCCTTGTGATGGCCCGCGCCGCCGCCCAAGATGGCTGGCGCGTGGTCGTCCTGCTTGCCGAGGGCGACCCCAAAACGCCCGATGCCATGACGAACTATGCACGCCTGGCAGACCTGCCGGTCACCAAATGCCGCGATGCGGCAGCGCTGGCAGCACAGCCCTTTGACGCCGTCGTGGATGCTTTGTATGGCACCGGGTTTCACGGCAGCCTTCGCCCGGCCGGGCTGGCTGCCTGTGCGCTGATGAATCGTCAGCGGGAAAGCGGCGCATTCGTGCTGGCCGTCGATCTGCCCAGCGGCATCAACACCGATACGGGTGAGGCCGCCGAGGGAGCCGTCCGCGCAGACCTGACCGTGACGTTTGACAGCTGCAAGCCTTTGCACACAGCTCCAAGCTCCGCACCCTTCTGCGGTGAGATCGTCTGTGCCGACATCGGCATCCGGGACGAATGGCACCCGGCAGGTCTTGCACAGCTTTGAGCGCAAAATTTTGCCCTTACAAAAAAGCACTTTCCCTTATATTTGCATTGCAAATAAGGGAAAGTGCTTTTGTCTTGCTCACTAGGGGGGGACTATAGCAACCGCTGCGATTCCAAAATCGATAGGGTAAAAGCCCTCCATACACAACTTCGCTAAATCAAAGTTTAGCGAAGGACAGGGGAGGCTCCACACTTTTCCCGAGTTTTTATTATACTTCTTTCGGCTAAATCTCTTTAGGCAATACCGCACAATTCCCGCCTTACGGCTTAAGCACCGCTCCGGCGGCTGCGGCACGGCATCTGCGTTGCCAAAATGCTCGATAATACACAAAGTATTATCTGCGCTTTTGGCTTAGCAGCTGCCGCACCTCGCTCGCCGTATCGGCACTTAGAATTATGCGGTATTGCCTTTACACCTTCAGCATCCTGTATCCAATGCCGATATGCGTCTGGATATACTGCGGCGAATCCGGCTCGGATTCCAGCTTTTTGCGCAGCGTAGCCATAAAAACACGCAGCGAGGCCACGTCATTGTCCCAGGAACTGCCCCAGACTTCGTGGGTGATATAAGTATGGGTCAGCACTTTGCCGCAATTCTTAGCCATGACGCAGAGCAGCCTGTACTCGATGGGCGTCAGGTGCAGTTCCTGCCCTTTCAAGGTGGCACAGCCAGCCGCAAAATCAATTTGCAGATCACCGTTGGTAAAAACCGAACAACCGGCGGCGTTTTGCAGCATCGAGATGCGGCGGAACGTTACCCGCAGCCGCGCCAGCAGCTCCTCTACCGAGAACGGTTTCGTCAGGTAGTCGTCGGCGCCGCTGTCCAAGGCTTCGATTTTATCGCTGTCCTCGCTGCGGGCACTGATAACGATGATGGGCATCGCAGACCAACTGCGAATACGGCGAATCACCTCGATACCGTCCAGATCAGGCAGACCAAGATCCAACAGCATCACATCCGGTGCATGGATCGTTGCCTGTTGGAGTGCTTCGGACGCAGTAGCCGCCGCAATGTACTTGTAATCCTGCGTTTTCAGTGTCGTGGTAATCAGGTTGCGGATAGGCGCATCGTCCTCCACAACCAGAATCAAGGGTTTATTCATGCAAAGAAACCTCCCCAAGGGGCAGTGTAAAAGTAAAGATGCAGCCGTGCGGCTTATTGTCGGACAGTGTAATGGTGCCGCCGTGGGCTGCGATGATCGTGCGGCATAAGGCCAGTCCCAACCCAAGGCTGCGGCGGCTGTCCGAAATGCGTTTTTCCCCGGTGGAGAACATTTCAAAGACCTTTTCTTTTGCTTCGTCGGGAATACCTGGGCCGTCATCGCTTACCCGAATTACGGCGCTTTCCCCCTGCGCCGCAGCGGAAAGGACAATGTGTGACCCGGCAGGCGTGTATTTGATGGCATTATCCACCAGATTGATCAGGACCTGCACAACCAGCTTGGCATCCATGTGCGCCAGCAGCAGATCATCGTCCATCTGTACAGTAATCGTGTGCTGCCCGCTGTGCCGGTTGGTATGGCGCAGGGCTTCTTCAAACACTTCACTTACTAACTCTGTAGAGATGGACAGATTCATCCGCCCATCCTCAATGCGGGAGATGGAAAGAATGTTCTCCACCAGATTGATGAGCCACATAGAGTCGTCGTAGATGTCCAGAAACGTTTGCTTGCGGGCGGGGTCGTCCATCTTCTCATAGTTGCTGATGAGGTTGGAGGCATTGCCGGAAATGGATGTCAGCGGGGTACGCAGGTCGTGGGAAATCGTGCGCAGCAAATCGGCGCGCAGCTGTTCATTCTTGGCACGGACGGCAGCGCGCTCTTTCTCCTCGGCATTGCGGATATTCTGGATCGCCAATGTGACCGTAATGATGGAAACGATCAGCATAATGGCAAAGGTAACAGGGTAGCCGCGCTCGTATGCGTGCAGCGTCAGGCGGGGCTCTGTAAAGCAAAAATTGAAAAGAAGCACGCTGGAAAACGAGCTTAAAAAGCCGTAGAAATAGCTTTTGGTAAAAAGCGAGGTCAGCAATGTCCCCAGAATATACACCGATATGATATTTCTGGTAAAAGAGAAATACCAGAAAATATTGCCGATGCCGGTTGCAGCGGTCAGAATCAGCACTGTGATCAAAAGATCCTTTGCCTGTCGGACGGCCTGCTCTTTCATTGTATCGGGAGATGGCTTTTTAATATTCACAGCAAATCCTCCCTTCTGAAGGGTATCATACCATATTTCGGGCGGCATTACCAGCGCCGGAAGCCTTCACGACGCTCAAATTGTGCGCGGCGAACGCTGCGCCAGAACGCATCACACCGGACACCGATAAAAACAAGAAAAAGTCCTGCGGCCAGAAACAGCAAAATCAGCAGTGCCGTTCTCAAATGAACCACTTCCCTTGCAAACGATCAGATATGAAAGCACCGGCTCAGGGCCTTGCCCTCGCCCAGCACCAGCAATGTGCCGTCACCGGGCAGAACCGTGTCCGAGTCAATGTTGACGTCGGCAATCCCGTTGCGCTTGATGCCCAGAATGTTGATGCTGTATTTCTTGCGGATATTGATGTCGCCAACGGTCTTTCCGATCCACGCGGACGGCACAGATACTTCCAGAATGGCGTGGTCTTGGTCCAGCTCGATATAATCCAGCACATGGTCGGACCCATAGCGGATGGCCGCCCACTTGGCCAGCTGCTTTTCCGGGTAAAGCACCTCATCCGCACCGTTGCGCAGCAGGAATTTAGCCTGCACATCCCGTTCCGCACGGGAGACGACCATTTTTGCACCCAGCTCCTTCAGCAGGGAAGTGGTTTCGAGTGAGCTCTGAAAGTTTCCGCTGATCGCCACAATACAGACATCAAAATTGCGGACGCCCAACGCCTCCAAGAATTCCGCGTTGGTGCTGTCGCCGATTTGGGCGTTGGTCACAATGCTCAGAACGGCGTTGACGCGGTCCTCGTTTTCGTCCACCGCCATGACCTCATGGCCGAGCTTGTTCAGCTCCTCTGCGATGTGGCGGCCAAATCGACCCAACCCGATCAGTAAAATAGATTTCATGGTATGTACCTTTCTTTATCCTACGGTGATGCGTTCCTGCGGCAGCCGTGCCGCGCTGCTTTTGCTGCCGGAGAGCGCTGCATAAATCATAGTCAGTCCGCCGACGCGCCCAATGAACATCAAGAAAATTAAAATCCCCTGTGAGACGATTCCAAGATGCGGTGTCAACCCCAGAGACAGCCCTACGGTAGCAATGGCCGAGGTCGTTTCAAACAGACATTCGGACAGCGGCAGCGTCTCCACCGTGCTGATGACAAACGCTCCCGTCAGCGAAAGGACGAGATACAGTGTAAAAATAGCTGCGGCATCATGGACCGCTTTTTCTTCCATCCGCCGCCCGAACATTTCGGGGCTTTTCTGCCTGCGGAATACAGCAAACGCATTGGCGACAAGCACTGCCGCCGTTGTTGTCTTGATGCCGCCCGCCGTAGAACCCGGTGAACCGCCGATGAACATCAGCAGAATGGTAAGGCCGCGCCCGCTGCTGGACAGTGACGTATAGTCTGCCGTATTGAATCCCGCTGTTCGGGGCGTTACGGACTGGAACAGCGAGAGCAGCAGCCGCTCCCGCAGTGTGCTGCCTTTGAATTCAAAGCAGAAAAAGTATAGCGTTGGCAGCAAAATTAAGAGCGCTGTCGACGTCAGAATAACTTTGCTCTGCAGCCGATAGCGATGAAAGCAAAGCCGATTGGTCCGCACGTCATCCCATGTCAGAAAGCCGATGCCGCCCACAACGATCAGGGCGGAAATCGTCAGGCTGATAACCGGGTCTGCGCGATATGCGGTCAGCGAGACAAAAGGCATGTCGGGGGTACCCATTAAATCAAAGCCCGCATTGCAGAAAGCGGAGACGGAATGAAAAACGGCTTTCCATATCCCGGAAACGCCGAAATCCCGGCAGAAAACCGGGAGCATACAAAGCGCGCCGATTCCTTCTATTATCAAAGAGGTACGGATCACAAAGCCTGTCAGCCGCACAATGCCGCCGACTTTTGGAGCAGACATGGCCTCCTGCATCCGCCCGCGCTGGGACAGGGAAATGCGCCGACCTGATAAAAGCGAGAAAGACGCGCCGACTGTGATCACACCCAAGCCGCCGATTTGAATCAGCACCATCAACACGGCCTGACCAAACGCTGACCAGTGAGAAGCCGTATCCCGCACAACCAGCCCTGTGACACAGACGGCGGAGGTTGCTGTGAATAATGCCTCATGGAAAGGGGTGACGGTGCGCTCCTGCGCAGAAATCGGCAGCATCAGAAGGGCCGCCCCGATAAGGATAACCGCTGCAAACATCAGAATTATGGACTGAAAGTAATTGAGCTTACAGGCTAAACGCCGATGAAATGGCAAGAGAAATCACACTCCAGCAGAATTTTCGTACAATACAGTATAGCGCCGCCCGTTTAAAGATGGTGTTAAGCTTTTCTGCCGGAATATTAAGATTGCGTTAAGATTGCATTGCATCCGATGCTCCGGAGATGACCGTGCATTGGCTGTTTCGTTTTTGCACGAAAAATTCGCCGTTTCCACAAGGAAACGGCGAACGATAGACGAATACTGTTTTTTCTGTCTGCTTGACGGTGTGAACCTCAAAGCATTTTATGGCTTTATTTCGGTCTTTTTGGGAGGAATGTGCAGCAGCCGCTCAAGACCCACTTATTTTCCAAGCACAACGGACAGCTTGATTTCCTTTTCCGTCTCGCTCAGGTCGAAATCGCCGCCGTCGGCGACGGTCACGCGCAGCTCATAGAGCACGCCGTCCGTCAGCTCCGTCACAGCCGCGCCGGTCTCGTCGGTGATCGACCACAGCTCGGGGGCAACCTTTACCAGCTTGCCGTCTGGACCATAGGCGTAGAGCGTCAAATCGGAGGCGCTGCCGGACAGGTTGTTCATGCGGAAGGCCACCGTGGTGTTGGGGTGCACATTGCGGATGGTTGCGGTATTGCGCCAGCTTGCAACCGTACCTTCGCCGCCGTCCTGTGCAAACTGATCCTGCGCAAGCACATTTCTTGCCGCCTGATCGAGATCGACCTCGCGGTACGGAAGCTCGGGCAGGTAGACAAAGCGGTCCTGCAGGCGGAGCAGCTCCAGATAGCCGGTGGGGCAGTAGAGTGCATTTCCGCTGTTGCCGGTGTACATGCCAATGGCCATATTATTGTAGCCGTACTTGTTGGATACATCCATCGTAAAGACAGTCTCGCCGGTTTCAAAGTCGAGAATGATGTACTGCCACATACCCGTGGTCAGATCCTGCACATAGCCGTAGATATAGCCCGTTGCGGTGGAGAGCTTCATGATCGCGGTGTCGCTCAGATCGTTTCGGGTCCAGATGCTCTTCATCTCGTAGCCGCTGTCGGTTTTCACGGTGTCCACGCGCTCGACGCCGGGGGCGATCATGGCATTACCCTTCATCAGCCAGTTCTGGTCATAAATGTTGGCGTAGCTCTGGATCGAAGAATCGTTGTTGGGGTCGGCAAGGCCTGCGTTGCCCGCGCCGAACCAGTTGCAGACAATCGTGCTGACCGTGCCCGCGCCGTCATCGTAGACGATTGCAGAGTTCTCGATTGCCACCTGATAGCCATCGGGCAGATCATCGAGCACCGGCGTTTTTGCCACGACCTCACCGGTTTTCATGTCAAGCGCAAGAAGATTCACGGGGTCTGCATTGTCGGTGAACATCACAAGGTTCGGCGTCAGCGTCGGCGAGCAGCCGCCGCCCCACGCAAGACCGCCGCCGGTGGTCTTGTCGCCTTCACCGCTGACCTTCGCGCCGACGCTCTCATACGGCGTACACCAGACAGCCTCGACACCGTTGTTGGCACGCAGCAGATAGCAATTCTTATTGGTCAGAATGACCGCGCCGTCCTTGGAGGCGGCAATGCCGTTCTCCGCGCCCTCGCCGGGCGTCAGCTCGTAGACGAAAACCGCCTTTGACAGGTCGGTCTGCTCACCGTTGAGGATCGCTTCGATTGCCGAGTGGGCGATATAGCCGAGAACGCCCTGCTGCTGGCGCTCGGGATAGATGCGGAAGCCGCCGGTGGCGAACCAGAGGTTCCCGTCGTAGTCAAATACCACGGAAAGAAGATTCTGCGTCAGCTCCTTGCCGAGCGCGGCCTCTGCCGCCGCCTTGATGTCGATGTCAAGCACCTTTTCAAACTCGGGAAGGACATTGCCCTCCTCGTCCGTTGCGCGGAGCATCAGTACATGGTTGTTGCTGGTCGGGCAGACGATACGGTTTTCAGCGTCCAGGAAGGTGTAGGAGCTTTGGATCAGGTAGCCGCCGCCGTCATGCTGCTTCGGGGAAAAATAACCGAGCGTCTTTGTCTCCTCCGCATTCAGATCGCGGATGGCGATGCCGCCGAGCAGCGGAACGACTGCATGGCCGTAGCTGTCAAAGTAAATGGCGGGCGACGCATTCGCGTTTGTCGTCTCATAGGAGACATGGATCTCCGGATAGATGCCGAGCGGCAGGATCTCGTCGGTTGAATCGGTGTTATAGCCGTCGTGATGGATGTTCGCATCACTCTTTGCCATGTAGGGGTTTTCCTCGACCTGCTTGGGCTGCAAGGCCTTCACGGGGAGTGCGTCGGATTCCGGCGCGGAAGTGGTCGTTTCCTCGGCAGGCGCGGCTGTGGCAGCCGGTGTTGCTGTGGCGGAAGGCGTCTGCGTGGCCTCCGCCGGTGCCTGTGCTCCGCTGCAGGCTGCCATCGACAGGGTCAATGCTCCTGCCAGCAGGAAGCTGCCTGCAGTATAAATCGGGTTTCTCTTTTTCATCGGTGATCCTCCTTGCTGTGTTGGTTGTGATCCGCTCGGGGCGAAGCAGACGGTTGTTTTTCCTCTACCCATGCATAAAGCCCATGCCGGAATGCTTCTTCCGTTATCGGCTCCAGCAGAAAGTAGTCTACGCGCAGCCGGAACGCATGCAGGGAAAAATCCAGCTCGCTGCACCATATAATACGCGTTTCCGGGAAAAGCGCCCGCAGGTGCTCCACTGCATTCAGCCCATCCACGCCCGGAAGGGAAATTACAGCGTTGGTCGGCGCATTTTTGCGCGCGACCTCAAAGAATACCTCCTGCCCGCGGTAGCAGTCCACCCTGGGAAACAGACCGCGCTCTGCGCAGAACCGTGAAAGCTGTTCTCTGTAAAAGGTCTCCTGCGTTTCGCTCTTTGTCAGCACGGCAATGTGGTACATAGCGCTCCGCCCCCTTTCTGCCGTCGTTGACTGTTTCTGCTTTCAGTATACGGAATGGTGCAGGCTTTTCAAGCCTTTTGGCACGAAAGCCCCAATTCCGGCACGAAATCGGGTTTTTCCGCCGTGCCGGAGTCGGAAAGTTGTGCTATAATGTGCTATAATCTAAATAGAAACTTTCCGGAAGGAGCCAGTCCGGCATGAGAATAGCAATTGTGGATGATCTTGAGACCGAGCGCGCGCAGCTGAAAACGCGCCTTGCGCGGCAGCTGCGCCTGTGCGGCGCCGAGGCGGAGCTATTGGAATTTGAAAGCGGCGAGAGCTTTCTCGCCGCAGAAAAAGAGCAGCGCTTTACCGCCGCGTTTCTGGATATTTACATGCACGGGATGAGCGGCATGGACGCTGCAAAGGAGCTGCGCAAAACGGACGCAGACTGCCTTTTGGTTTTTACCACGACCTCAACCGACCACGCGCTGGAGGGCTTTCAGGTCCGTGCGCTCCACTATCTCGTGAAGCCCTTTTCGGAGGAGGAGCTTTCCGCCCTGCTTGCCGAGATGCTTGCAAGACTCCCCCGCCCCGAGCCGGTCCTGACGGTGAAGGTCAGCGGCAGCGATGTCCGTCTTTGCTACCGGGACATTATCTCGGCAGAGCATTTTGCACATCTGATCAACATCCGCACGACTGCCCTGAAAACGCTGGTCACCCGCCAGAGCTTTAAGGTGTTCACCGAGCCTCTGAAAAAAGATCCCCGCTTTTTCGTCTGCGGCAGAGGCATGATCGTCAATTTAGAGCACGCCGCAGATTTTCGGGACGGTGCCTTCTGCATGACAGACGGCAGCAGCGTCTATGTCAGTCAGGAGCTTTTGAAGCCTGCCCGGCAGGCGTTTATGGAATTTCTGCTGCAAAGGGAGCGTATGAAATGAAGGATATTCTGCGTCCGGTTTTGGAGCTTCTCGTCGTACTCCCCGGCCTTTTGCTTGGATATTTCCCTGTAAAAACCTATCTGAAGCAGTCCCCCGGAAGGCTGGCCGCCTGGCTTTTTCCCTTGATGGCGTGCCTGTGCATCGGCAGCGGGCTTGCCTGCTATCGGCTTGGGGCTTCTACGTTCCTTGCCCTTGCGGGGGTCGCGCTGGCTGCGATCTGCCTGTATACCAGAACGCTTACCATCTCCCTCTGGAAATCCGGCACGATTGCGCTGTCCGTCTGCGCGGTGTTCGCGTGCGTGAACAGCCTGTCCCGTGCCGTCAGCGCCGCGATCATCCGGAATCTGCAGCTGCCGCCGGACGGACCGTGGCTCTGCCTGGGCGCCTGCGTGTTCTATAACGCCGTTTGCTGGGTCATCGTGCTGGCCGCGTATTATCCTGCGACACATACGGTGCGTGCGATGGTCGAGGACGACAATTTTGCGCAGACCTGGTATGTGTTCTGGGTCCTGCCGCTGGCGTTCATCCTTTTGAACCTTTTCATGATCCCGCGCTATCAGTCAACGCTCCAGACAGGCCGCGTACTGCAGGGCTATATTGTGCTGAGCAGTGCGCTTCTGGTCTTTATGTTCTGCTTCAATGCAGTTTTCCTGCTGATGGCAACCAGTCTCAACCGCAATGCGAAGCTGCAGCAGGAAAACCAGTTTCTTTCGATGCAGCAGCAGCGCTATGAAAACCTCAGGACCGCCATCGAGGAAGCGCGGCAGGCACGGCACGATATGCGCCACCAATTAAATCAAATTTCTGCGCTGGCCGAGGCAGGTGACCTGGAGAACCTGAAAAGCTACCTTGCAAAGACCGTCTCCCGCATCCCGAATCTTGATATGTGCTTCTGTGAAAACCGTGCGGCTGACAGTGTTGTCGGCTATTACTGCGCCATGGCAAAGCGCGATGAGATCCCCTTCCGCGCCAGACTCGACCTGCCGGAAACACTGCCGGTTGACGAGATCGATATGTGTCTCGTGCTTTCCAACCTGCTGGAAAATGCGCTGGAGGCAAGCCTTCGCACCGCACCGGGCAGGCGGCAGATCGAAATAACCGCTTGTGTTCACGCCGACCGGATTCTGCTGATCGAGGTTGAAAATGCGTTTGACGGCGAGATCAACGAAAAGAACGGCGTTTTCCGCTCCTCCAAGCGGAGGGAAAACGGGATCGGTATCCAGTCCGTCACCCGTATTGCGGAGAAAACCGGCGGCACCAGTACCTTTACCCATCAGAACGGCACCTTCACCGCCAAAGTCATGCTCTGCGGATAAGAGAATATCTGTCCAAAAATTGCATTCCTGCCTTATTGCGTATGTAGTAGCGTGGTAATTCTAAAGCTTTACTTTTAGTTTTAATGGACTAGTAGGGGCGGGGCACGCCCCGCCCGCGACCATATACTATAATGAATATAATGGGTTGGCTTGTAGGGGCGGCATATATGCCGCCCGCCGCAGCCGTCCCGATAATGCGGTATAACGGGTAAACCGCACGGGACGCATATATGCGTCCCCTACAAACCTGCCGGAAAAGGCGAAGTTTTAATTTTAACGGGCTAGTAGGGGCGACCATTGGTCGCCCGCCAACTTACCGCAGCAACGCATTTTCCGGGACAGTTTCCTGCAAGGCAAACGGGCACGGGCGAGCAATGCTCGCCCCTACAAGAGTTTTTCGACAGTCTGAGGGGCTGTTTCACATCCCCCAAAAAGAAAGACCGAAGTTGTAAAGCCTTTTTTGGCTTTACAACTTCGGTCTTTTGCTTTAAGTTAATAGTTGTGAACAGAAAAACTCAAAAGCAAAAACAGCATATCGAAATTTTGGAAAAAAGTCAACAGTTAAAATTTCGGATGCCGACAGAAATAAGAATATCGAAACACAACGCACTCTATCAGGCAAGCATCCAGCTTGAGGGACTGGATTATACAAAGTTGTATAGAGCTTATTCGGGAATCCGAAAATCGCAGATAGAGCCGCGTGTGTTATTTAAAGTACTGGTGTGCGCCTATATGAAGGGCGTATATTCCAGCCGTAAAATAGAGGAGCTGTGCAGGGAGAATCTGGTATTCCGCTGGCTGCTGGAGGATCAGAAAACGCCGGATCACTGCACCATAGCAAGATTCCGAAGCAACAGTAACCTGCAGGAAGCGTTCGAGGATTTGTTCTTTCAATATGTAAAGAAGCTGGAGGATAAAGGGTATACCGAGCACTCCGAGGTGTTTGTTGACGGAACCAAAATCGAAAGCAAATCGGTATACATTCGTATGGCTAAAGCAGGTCAGCAAACAGCTTGAGAAAATCAAGGCAAGGTTGAAAGAACTGGTATGTCCGCAAGGAAATCTGACCTCGACTAAGGTTGAGAAAAGACTGGAACAGCTCAATGCGGAAATCGAGGCGCAGGGCATTGAAGTGAAAAAAGGCCGCGGGCACCATAAGCCGGAAATCGTTCGGGAGCGGGATGAATTGGCTCTGTTGTATCGCCGCTGGATGGAGTACAACAGAAAGAAGGCGATTTGCGGGGAGAATCGCAACAGCTATTCCAAGACAGACACAGATGCCACTTTTATGCATATGAAAGACGGCCATATGCGCAATGGCCAGCTAAAGCCCGGATATAATGTTCAGTTTGCTGTCAACAGCGGTTTCATAACCGGCATTGGCGTATTCAGCAACAGAACGGACTTCGGCACGCTGATTCCGTTTTTGACCTATTTATGGCATAAGCACGGAAAATCCTATCGCAATGTCGTGGCTGATTCCGGCTATGAAAGTCTTGCCAATTACCGCTGGTTGTTTGAAAATGGCCAGACTGCATTTATTAAACCCGCCAACTATGAATCGGGGAAAAAGCGTTCTTCAAAGGAACAGGTTGGCAGAATGGAAAACATGGGTTATTACGAACCGGATGACTGCTTTATCTGCAAGAACGGCAGACATCTGGATCTCAGTTCTCACTATACCTCCCATGCGAAGGACGGTACAGAGCGCAAAATCTCTGTTTACCGCTGCGAGGACTGCTCCGACTGCCCTTACCGTGCAGCCTGCTGCAAGGCTAAAGACAGCGAAAAGCGCAAGGAAATTTTTGTCTGCTGGGAATTTCAGAATCTGCGCAATAATTCGTATCACAACATTACCACCGAGGAAGGAAAGCTGCTGCGCTGCAACCGTTCTATTCAGGCAGAGGGTGCCTTCGGACAGCTAAAGCACAATCGGAATTTCAAGCGTTTCCTTACCGGCGGCAAGGTCAAAGTGCTGGCGGAGCTTCTGTTTTTGGGGCTTTCCCAAAACATTGCTCACCTGCTGGCAAAGTGCAACAGTGGACTGCAAAATCTGCATTTGATTCAGCCTAAAGCATACCTGAATTTCTGATTTTTGAAGAATCGGAAAACAGGCTCCTCTGGAAAACAATCGTTATTCAGAAGGGCCTGTTTGAGTTATCTGTTTTTTGGAAATTAGGGGGTCTATGGCGAGTGTTTTTGTGCTTCTGGAAACATTTAACCGTAAAGGGGCTGCTGCACTGGAAATTTTCCTTGTGCAACAGCCGCTTCGGAAAATTAAGGGAAGGCAAACGTAGAGCACTCGATCGGGTTGAATGAAATACTAATACAATATACAAGCAAGGGAAATCTTGTGATCGCTTATTTCATAAGGGTTTCCCTGCTTGTTACGCTACAAATACAATATGACCATATCCTTATACGAATCAAGTAGTGCAAGAAAGAAGGAAATCTATTTATAAAGTTACTGGATTTTTTGTTCATTGGGCTTATCGCGGGATGGGCGGCTCTGGCTGCGGAAAAAACGGTGCCGCAGCGGTCCGAAGGGGTAACGTGAGCGAAAGCGAACGTTAGCAAGCATTGCATGTGTTTATACACACAAGCATATCAGGGACACCCTGAAACCCATTCTCAAAGGAATATCCATCAACAATTTCGAAAATGGTGCAGCTATACTATGGATAATCGATGCATCTATGCAGGACTTTAATAGAGTACTGGATAGAATAAAAAAATAAAATCATCGTATTGCGACGGGGAAAAGACCGCCTGTGAGTTTTCTTGAAGAGTGAGAAATGCGGGCGGGATGGGAAGATTGAGCGCAAAAAGGTGGAAAAAGGCGGGAAAGGACGCGAGAGCGCGGTTTTTAATGAGGGTTAAACGGAATTGAACGCGAAATTTTGCAAGTTGGCGGGATGCTGGCTTGCAAAATTTTTTTGCCCTTTTTGTGGGTCAAAACGGCTGATCGGCGGCTGGATGACGCAGCGGGCGCGGGGCGTTTGAAAATTGTTTAAACGGCGTTTAAAAAGCGCTTCAAATAAGCGCTTAAATATCGGAGTATCGTGTTTTAACAGGCGTTAAAACAATTTAAAAGGCGGCAACCAGACCTATGCACACTGCATAAGTTTGGCTGCCGCCTTTTACAATTTCAGTCGGACATTTTGCGTCCGACTGAAATTCGCCGTCCTATTACGATACAACGTTAAAAAAAGAAAACCATCTAAAAACGGAAATTGCTACGATGTCCGACCAAAAAATAATGTTTGAACACCATGTATAACGCATGGCGTTGTTTCCCAACAAAACACATACCGAGTCTATTCCGATGGGTAATATATTTCTTGAAACGATTTGAGTTCATCAGAGATTGAACTTATGCAAAGCCCCCGCTTTGAATTCAAATCAACGTTTCCTTCTTCCATAATGAGGTCAGAGTGCATAGAAGAGGTATACTCGACTCCAATTCTACCTAAATGTTCATATAGCTGGAGAGAGTCTATGATGAAGGCCTCGTCTTTATAATCTAAGACATACTCTATTTGTGCAAGAATTCTTTGAACGTGAATTTGAACTTCTGGTAATGAGTGGGAGGCAAGTGCTACCACATTCTGCAACAAACGTACATTAAAATTGTTTTCGTCGTTCTGTGTAATATAGTCGAAATCATTATCCCTACTGCGATCATGCCGTTTGTTGCTTTCCCCTCGCAGATAGGCTCCTGACACATTAAAAAACTGTTCCAGTATAGCCATTGCTTTTGAGTTTGGCTGCCTGTAACCGTTTTCGTAATTGATGATTGACTTCTTGCTAAGTCCAGTTTCCTTCGCTAAATCATTCTGGGAAAGTCCGTTTTCCTCACGCAATGCCTTAAGACGCGAAGCAATACTCATGTGGAACACCTCTACTTTATTAAAAGAAAGTATAGCACACATTCCCCATTTGGGCAATATAAATAGAATAAATTCTTGACAATTCCCCTTTCGGGGAATATAATATAGAAAAAGTATTCCCCGAAAGGGGAACGAAAGGAGCCGCGCAAGATGTACTTAATTCCCAAAAGATTAGAGATAGAAAAAAGACGCAACAAGAAGGGACTTAGCGCTTATGGTTTAGCAATGAAGGCGGGTCTCGATAAAAAAGCGATTTACCGCATTGAGGCTGGCGATAGCGAAAGAACTCACAACTTGAGAGCCCAAGCCATTGCAAATGCACTCGACTGCGCGGTTGAGGAGATCTTTATAGTGCCCACAAAGAAAAATTCATAACAGCCGAAACAGCCCTCCGGGGCTGTCTGCCGGGAATGGCCGCCCGGTACTGACGATGGCAGGCCAAGGAGAGCGGTATGAAAATTATAGAAGCCATACAGGAAGTCTACGGCCCGGAGTACACCACGCTGGAAGATGCCATCAACTGGTGGAGCGGGCCGAGGGCGTGGCGCGAGGATTTTACCGCTGTCCTAACTTTAAAGAGCGGTAAAAGGCTGCATAAACAGCATTTAAGCGAGGTGCAATTTGACGATGATGAACGTTGATGCAGGCCGCCAGCACATCCGCAGGCTGCCGGACAGGCCGATTGTTGGGGAAACTTACCCCAACGCCGGAGGCATTTACAAGGTGGATCGGTATGATGCCGAGCGCGATCTGGCATGGGTACACAGGCCGAAGGACGGCTGGAAGTGCTGCGCACACGGCCCCGCGCTGTACGATGTGCCGGGTCGGGGTATCGAGTTGCAGTGGAATTACAGCACCGGGGGGCCAGTTCAGTGCTGACGATTGCGGCGAAAGGTGGTGAGACGGTGCATGAAACTTACAGTAGATCAGACAGGGGCCTATCTGGACGGACATCTTATCAAAACCTGTACACAGATTGACCTAAAAAATATCAGCCGCGGGGACTGTATGGAGGCGGTACTCCATGTAGTTGTCCACGAGGCTGATATTCAGTGGGAAGCTAAGGAATAATCTGCATCAGCTGCGACACATATGCCGTAACCGCCACCAAACCGTCTACAAAGCGGTCTTCCAGAATGGCGATGGCATCATCCGACAGTTCGCAGTCGCCTGTGATGTACACCGTCGCAAGGCCGTGGCGCTTCAACTCATTGAGCGCATCGGAAAGATCACCCTCCGGCCATGCAGAAATGGGGGTCAGCCCTGCAAGATACATCCAGTCAAAGTATTTTGCCGAGCCTTTTCCTTGCCCCTCTTTCCTTCGGGAAAGATATTCCTTGTACATTACAGCAAGCAGTTTGTCCGCTTCTTTTGTCAGCTTTATTTCCATTAGCGTTCACCTCCTTTTGATGCGATTATAGCATGAATGGCGGAAAATGAACAGTCTAAAGCAATTTTATCAACGAGCCGAAACGCCCTGCGAGGGCGTCACTGTGAGATGACCTACACAGTCTGATGATGGCAGGTCAGAAAGAGGTGATTTTTTGGAAGCGTTATTGAAAGCATCGGAAGCCAGTGCCTTGATGGGCGTGTCTATGCGACATGTCCGCAGAATGGCGCAATCTGGTGCGCTTTCCTATCAAATCCACATGAACGCTCAGAACAGGCCGGAGTACCTGTTCCCGCTTTCCAGCCTGCCCGATGCGGCGCAACAAAAATATTTTGCGGAGCACGCGCCCGCCGCGCTGCCTGCGGCGGCCCCGGCCAAGGCGAAAAAGACTGACAAGCCCGCCGCCTGCAAACCGCTGGAAGCCTACACTGCCGAGGAACGCGGTGAAATTGGGTACTGGATAACAACCGTTGACCGCTGGCAGACCTACCGCAACAAGGCCGGGACAAAGAAAGCCGAGTGCGACGAAAAATTTGTGCTGCTGTGCCGGATGGAAGAGCCAGACCGTCAAATCAGCGTGGAGACGCTTTACAGGAAGTGGGCGGCCATCCGCGAGGGTGACTATGGCGCACTGGTGGATATGCGCGGCAAGGCCCGCAAGGGCATGAGCAAGATGCCGGAGGCTATTGAGAGAGTTTTTCTGTCACTTTTTCTTGATGAAAGTCAGCTTCCCGTGCCCCGCTGCATTGCGCTGACAGAAGAGTGGGCACAGCAGAATATGCCCGAAGCGATGCCCCTGCCGGGGTATCACACCTTCTACCGCAAGGCAAAGGCTGTGCCTTACCCGGTCATGGTTTTGTGCCGCATGGGCGAGAAAAAATACTATGACCTGTGCAGCCCCTACATACGCCGCGAATATGAGAGTATCAATGCCAATGACTTCTGGGTAGGCGATACCCACACCCTTGATGTGGAAAGCATGGGGCCGGATGGTACGCTGCACCGCCTGTATCTGAGCGCGTGGCTGGACGCCCGCAGCGGTATCTTTACAGGCTGGTATGTCACGGACAGCCCCGGCAGCCAAGCGACGCTGAACGCGCTGCGCAAGGGTATCTTGAAGTTTGGCATTCCGAGCCGCGCCTATGTTGACAATGGCCGAGAGTTCTTGACCTACGACATCGGCGGACGCGGCCACCGCGCCAAAAAGCGGTTGGCCGACGGCAGCGAGCCGTTTGCGCCGCCCGGTGTTTTTGAGCGGCTGGGCATTGAAATGACAAACGCCATTGTACGCAATGCCCGCGCCAAGCTGGTCGAACGTCGGTTTGAGGATGTTAAAAACTATATTTCCCGACTGTTCCCCACCTACACAGGCGGCAACGTGGTCGAGAAGCCGAACCGCCTAAAGGCCGTTTTGAAGCGCGGGGAGCATATCCCCACCGATGCCGAAGTCATCGCCGCTGTCGACACCTTGATAGAAGGCTACATGAACTGCGACGACTACGGCGGCAGTGTGGCCGAGGATAAAGGCAAGAGCCGCATACAGGTCTGGCACGAGAGCCTGCGCAACGGCGTGGCCCGCCGCCCCGCCAGTAACGACGATCTGCAGCTGATGCTGCTGCGCACCAGCAAGCCCGTCCGCGTTGGACGGCGCGGCGTGACCTTGAAGCTGCACGGCTTGGAGTTGGATTTTTACACCCCGGAACTGGTAAATATGCGCATGAAGGAGAAAGTTTATGTGCGGTACGACCCGGAAGATCTGTCCAGCGTGCGCGTCTACGATATGGAAGACCGCTTCTTGTGTGTAGCGCAGCAGAACAAGCTGACAGCCGGGTATCTGGAAAATCAAGAACAGATTGCCGACCTTATGGCCGCCAAGCGCCGCGCCGAAAAAGCCGTGCGGGAATATGGCGCAGCCCTCCGGCTTCCGGATGATCCAGACCGCGCCCTTACCCTTGCAACGGCGCTGGCACAGCGCAATCTGGATGCACTGGACACTTTCCCCGGCCCGAAGCTGATACAGTTGCAGCAGTCGACCCGCGAAGAACCTTTGCTTAAAGCTGTCGGTGACATTGACATCGGCAGGATGAACGAGAACATCATCAGACAACGAGGAGGAATTGAAGATGGAGAAAACCTATAACCCCGCGCTGATCCAGCGCACGCAACGCTACATGGAGACGCACAGCATCAGTCAAAACCAGTTCGCCGCCAAGGTCAATCTTTCCAGCGCGGCACTGAGCAGCTACCTCAATCAGAAGTATAAAGGCTCGGTGGAAGCCGTCGAGCGGCAGCTGAGCGAGTTCTTCAAGCTGGATGAAGAGGCCGAGGCCGCCGCCGAGAAGACCGCCAGTCTGCTGCCCCGCGCGGCATATGTGCCGACCAGCATCAGCGAGGATGTCTGCCAGAGCATCCGCTTTGCCCAGTTGGAGCATTGCATGGTCGTTTTGCACGGTGATGCGGGTGTCGGCAAGAGCAAGGGCGCACAGAAGTTCCTGCGCGACCATCCCACGAACGCGGTGGGCATCAGCATCACACCCAGCACGGGCACGCTGAACGGCTCCATCAAGCTGCTGGCCCGCGCCCTGCGCGTGCCGGAGTGCCGCAACAAGATGGATCAGATGATGGCGCTGCGTTCCCGCCTTGACGGCACGAACTGGGTCATCGTCATCGACGAAGCCCAGCACCTCAAATATGCGGCGCTGGAAGAAATCCGCTCCCTGACGGACGACAACCCCATGACCGGGGAGCACGGCGTCGGCGTTGTGCTCATCGGCAACAGCGAAGTGTACAGCCGCCTGCAGGGCCGCCAGCAAGCGCAGTTTGCGCAGCTATTCAGCCGCATCCGTATGCAGCGCGAGTACACCACCCGCAAGGTCAAGGAAGATGACGTGCGGAAGCTGTTCCCGGTGCTGGCCGAGCAGAACGCCCGCAAGGAAATGGACTTCCTGCTGAGCGTCTGCCGCAGTCCGTGGGGCATTCGCGGCGCAATGAACCTGTACACCAACGCGGCCAGCGCCAACGATGTAAGCTATGAAAACCTGTACCGCATGGCCGCCCATATGGGCATCGGTATGCTGGGTGCGGTTTGAGGAAGGGGGTTTTTGATGAATTTGAAGTGCGGTTATTTTGCCGTGGGCGGCATCATGTGCGGCTCTCTGGTGGGCATCTTCATCGGAGCGCTGGCCGTGAACGCCAGCCTTGGCTACATGATCTTGCTGCTGGGCGTGTGGGGGCTGTGCCTTTACATCACATCGCGCAGCCTTATGGACGATGCCCGCCACGAGGAAGCGGTGCTGAACCAGCCTGCCGAGGAATTTGACGATCCCGACGAACTGCCGCCCCTTTACTGGGAGGGCTATGACCGAGGCTATGAAGACGCCCTTGAAAGCATGGCCTACACCCGCCCGCCGCGTGTGCGGCCACCCAAGAGCAAGAAAAAAGGTGCTTAGTTTAACAACACCCCCTGCGGGCAGATGCCCGCACCTTAATGCAGCCGCCCGGATGGGCGCGGGTCTCAAGCCCCGACAAATGCAGAGAGAGGAAGGAGCGTTTTTGTGAAAAAAGAAGATTGGGAAAAGGCGAAGAGTAGACTGCGTGCTCCACTCGGACAAGTCGATTTGCTGTGCGATGGGTACAGCGTCACACTTGTCAATGAGTGCATCAGCATGTTCCGCAACGGAATAGCAGTGTATGTCAATGGCGAAATACGCGGTTCATGGTTTGTGCAAGATTGCGAGGAGCGCCGGAGGTTTATCCCTCAAAAAGAAACTTCCTTGATGACCCGCAAGCAGATCGCCGCTTATAACAAGATGCCGAAGAAAGACCGAGGACAGCTTAAAAAGTTCCGCGAGAAAACCTTCACGGCCTATCAGACACACTGGACGAACTGGCAGGCGCTTGTCAAGCATTTTGAAGCCAACAATGCCGACATCCGCCTTGTCACGCCGCAATAAAGCAAAGGAGTACATATCTATGGCAAGAAAGAAAGTAACCAGCGTTCCGGCGCTGGCCGACTGGGGCGCAGTGGACAACGCCCTGCGGGACATCCGGGAGTGCCAGCACACGCTGGCGGAAATGGCTGTCCAGCGTGACCGCCAGATCGACAGCATCAAGGCCGACTACGCACAGGGGGCTTTGCCGCTGCAGAACCGGGTCAAGGCGCTGGAAAGCGAGGTCAAGGCATACGTTGATCTGCATCGGGCCGAACTGGACGGCAAGAGCCGCGCTCTGAACTTCGGCACTGTCGGCTACCGTGTCAGCAGCAAGCTGATGCTTGCCAGCAGCCGCGTGGCCGAGACCATCGCCACACTGAAGGTGCTGGGGCACACCGAACTTATCAAAACCACTGAAACGCTTGACCGTGAGGCTCTGAAGCGCCAGCCCGGTGACATTTTGCAGCAGGTGGGCGCTTACATCCGCACGGTGGATGAGTTTTACTATGATGTGAGCAGCAAGGAGGCCGACGCGTGATGACTTCTATCGCAGGCGGACTGAACACGGGCATCTGGCTCTGTGCTGTGGTTCTGGGTGCTACCGGGAGCGCCATTATCGTAACGGTGGCGGCATCGCTGCTGTGCGCAGGCGTGAAGTGCATCGTTAAACATTTCAAGAACGGCGGCTGACGCCGGGAAGGGAGGCTACTTATGGCCGGGAGCGGATGCAACGCTTATCAAATCCGAAAAATCTACGCTATCGGCGGCGCTCTGGGCATGGTGAAACGGAACGAGGAAGACGACTTGCTGCATGAGTTGGTCGAGGGCATGACCGGGAAAAAGAGCATTAAAGCCTTGACCTATGGCGAAGCCTGCAAGGTCATCGGCGAGTTGGAGGGACGGCAAGGAACGCCCCCGCCCCGCAAAAGCGGAAAGCCGCTCCGCAAGACCGCACCGGGCCACACCAGCGAGGGGCAGCGGCGCAAGGTCTGGGCGCTCATGTATCGGCTGCAGGATGCCAGCCCCAGCAAGGCGCAACTCGGTGACAGACTGTGCGCCATCATCAAAAAGGAACTGGGCATAGATGCCTTCCCGAAAGACCCCTTCGCGTGGATCAGCTACAAGGACGGCAACAAGCTGGTCGAGGTTTTGAAAGGCTACGTCAAGACTGTGCAGAAGAGCCGGGGTGATGCCGATGGATGAGTGGGAAATCCACCCCGACGATCTTTCCCCCGCCCAGCGGGAGGTGGCCGACCTTATCGGCTTTGAGAATTACTTGAAGCTGATCGATGTGTACGCTGCCGAGACGATCTACATACCGAAGCGCGACAGTTTTGAGCGGATCGCCCGCAATCAGCGCATCGTGGAGGAATACAACGGCGACAATCTGAAAGCCCTTGCCAAGAAGTACAACTTGACAACGGTGACGGTGCGGGCCATCGTGGACGAAAAGCACCGGGAAATCCGGGCAAAGCCTCTTGATGGGCAAATGAGTTTTTTCCCGCCAGAACGTAAAGTAAAATATTAAAATGCTTAATCTGGCCCATTTTGCGAATCGTGAGTATCATTGGTTATAGAAACCGGTGATACTCACGATTTTTTAGTTTAGGGGTACGGAACATGGAATTTGATGCGGGGACGTGGTGGCTGATCGGAGTCCTGCTGACGTTCTTGATTGGGGCGTTGGGCTGGATGGTAAAACGCAGTCTTGACAAAATCGAGCGGAAACTTGACAGTGCGGCAACTAAGGCCGAACTTGAAAAAGAGGTCGGCGAGTGCAAACAGCAAATTGCGGAAATTCAGCACACCTACACGACCAGAAGCCAGCACCAGCAGGACTGGACTGAATGCCACAACGACATCAAGTCCATCCAGCGAAACTTTCTGACAAAGGAAGACTACTTCCGGGAGCAGGCAAAAACCGAAAAGAAGCTCGACCAGATATTGAACCTCTTGATGAAAGGACGACTCTCCGATGAATGAAAAAGAAATGCTGATGAAGCAGCTGCGTGCTAACGCCTTTCCGCACAATAACGGCAAGGTCATGCAGGCCATCAACATCATCCGGCACAGCTACAACCGCTTGACCGATGTACAGCAGGCGGCGCAGATTTGGGGCGTCAGCCAAGATGACTTCCTCGACTGCATCAATTATCTGGCGATGGCAAAGTACATCCAGCTGCGCACGATTGCGGACAAAATCCTTGTTCCCGACTTTGCAGACATCGGCTGGGATTTGCTGGAAGCCAAACTCACCGCCGAGGGAATCAGCGTTCTGTGTCACAAAACCAAGGACGAAATGATCGAGGTGTGATATGAGCAGTTGGCCGTTAAATGGCAAAAAGGGCGGCAACCGCAAGCACAGCAAGATCGACACCCTACCCCCGGAGATGAAAGCCACCGTGGAAGAGATGATAATGGATGGCAGTGCCACCTACTCCGACATCGTGACCTATCTGGAGCAGCAGGGGTACAGTCTTTCCGTTTCCAGCGTCTGCCGCTATGCACAGGGGTATGTGGAGAACCTGCAAACCTTACAGATCGCACAGGCCAACTTCCGCAATATGCTGGACGAATTGGAGCGGTATCCCGATCTGGACACCACCGAGGCGCTTGTGCGTGTTGCAAGCCAAAACCTTATGACCGCGCTGACCTCTAAAAAAGATGAGGATTGGAGCGCGGTCAGCGTCGATAAACTTATGAATCAGATCAGCGGTCTGACCCGCGCCGTCGCCTACAAGAAGCGCGTGGAACTGCAAAACAAGTCTGACATCGAGGCAGGCACGGGCGATCTGAAAAGCGCCCTGTGGAGCGCCATGGCGAAGGAACGGCCCGATCTGTACAAACAGGTATCGGCCTACCTTGATCGCAAGGCACAGGAGGGCAGCGCATGAGTATGTACGCCCTGCAGGTTATGACCGGGATGGAAGCCGAAATCACGCAGAAGCTGCGCGGCAAGGGCGTGGACGCCAGATGCCCGCAGGAGCGGCGGATGATCCGGCGCGGTGGCAAATGGCAGGAACAGCTTTACACGCTGTTCCCCAGCTATATCTTTGTCAGCACGCCGGATGTGTACCGTGTCTATTATGCGGTGCGCGATGAGGACGGTGTGCTGCACTGGCTGGGAGCCACCAAAGGCACGCCGGAGGCACTGAGCGCCCGCGAGGAAGCCAACATCCTCTGGCTGGCCGGAGATGGCCCACTGCCGCCCAGCGAGGCGGAGGTGCAGGCGGACGGCACTCTGGATTTTACCAGCGGGCCGCTGGCGCACTTGAGGGATTTGCTGGAAAAAGTGAACCGCCATGACCGCCGCGCCACGGTGCGCGTGCCTGTCGGAGGCGAGGATAAAACCATAACCCTTAGTTACCGTTTAAACGGCAGACAGGAAACTGCAAGTAATGCTGCGGCTGGTACGCCCCGCAGCGTGAACACAGCGGACATATTTTAGAGGATTCCGGCTTGCATCAAGGCGGAAATGGCGAAGCCTGCCCCTAAAATATAGCCCGCAATTCTGCACCACGCCATAACACTGTTTAAACACGCGAGAGCGCCGTTCAAAAACGTTTAAACGCGGCGGGTGGCAAAACTGCCCGCAGAATAAGAGAACCACGCACAGCGCCGTTTCTGGGGCTGTTTTGGGTGTCGAGAAATCGACGCCCTATTTTTATCGAGAAAGGAGCCGCCGATGCGAACAAAAAACGGCAGTGTCCGGGAACTGATTGCAGGAATCCGGCAGGCAGCCGAGCAGGAAGCGTACAATCCCGCCGAGGATTTAAAGGCCCTTCAAACGCAATATAAACGGCTGGGCAAAAAGGACTTTGGCCTTATGCTGGATGCAATGGCCGAGAAATACGCTGCCGGGGAATATGCTGCCATTCATGCCGCGCTGGTCGAAAAATCCCGCAACGGTGATATTGAAGCAATCAAGATGTACCGTGAGATGCAGTCGAGCGGCGGCAGCGATGAGGTGGTGATCGTGGATGACGTCGAATAAAAAGCGTATACGGCTGTCGGAGATCATCGGCCCCGCCTTCTATGAGACGCACAAGCTGATCGACATGGGCGTTATCGACGAAGCGGTTGAAGCGGGCGGACGCGCCAGCTTGAAAAGTTCCTATGTCGGCACGGAGTTGGTGCTGCAGCTGTTGAAGCACCCGGATTGCCATGCGCTTGTAACCCGACAGGTCGGTGACACAATGCGTGACAGCGTGTATGCGCAAATCCTGTGGGCCATCGACAAGCTGGGGCTTACCGCAAAATTCAAATGCACACAAAGCCCGCTGCAGTGTACCTACACACCCACCGGGCAGCGCATTTTGTTCCGTGGACTGGATGATCCGCAGAAAATCAAATCCATCAAGCTGCCGTTCGGTTACATCGGCATCCTGTGGTTTGAGGAAGCCGACCAAATCAAGGGCGGTGAAGATGCGGTGCGCAATGTGCAGCAGTCTGCGCTGCGCGGCGGTGAGTTTGGCCTTACCTTTATCAGCTTCAACCCTCCGGCTGCCAGCCGCAACTGGGCGAACCGCTACGCCCGCGAGGAACGCAAGGGCAAGCGCATCCATCATTCGACCTACCTGCAAGCCCCTGCTGCATGGCTCGGCCCGAAGTTTCTGGCGCAGGCGGAGTACATCAAGGAAACGCAGCCGACGAAATACCGCCATGAATATCTGGGCGAGGTCGTCGGCAGCGGCACGCAGGTATTTGAAAATCTGCGGCTTGAGCCTATCTCGCAAAAGACTATCCGAAACTTCGACACCATTGAAAACGGTGTTGACTGGGGGTGGTATCCCGACCCGTGGGCGTTCAACCGCTGCCACTATGATGCGGCACGCAAAACGCTGTATATCTTCGATGAACTGACCCGGCTGCGTACCTCCAACGAGGAAACCGCAAAGCTGGTGCAGCAGCGTATTGAATCGTGGGAGAGCGTGACCGCCGATTCCGCAGAGATGAAATCCTGCGCCGATTACCGCGCTTTTGGCATCCTCTGCCGTGAGGCTGTCAAAGGGCCGGGAAGTGTGAACCAGAGCATGAAGTGGCTGCAAGGGCTGGCAGCCATTGTCATCGACCCGCATCGCTGCCCCGACACGGCAAAGGAGTTCAGTGAATATGAGTACGAGGTTGGCCGTGACGGCACAGTGCTGCCGGGGTATGTGGATGCAGACAACCACCACATTGACGCCGTCCGCTATGCTGTCAACCGTATCTGGATGCGCAGAGGTGCATGATGAAGAAATTTCGAAAATGGCTCATTGACCGCTTTTTGCCGCGCTGGGCCTATGAATCGCTGCTGGAGGAACTGGCAGCCGCCAACAAGAAGCAGGAGGAACTGCGGCAGACCGTAGAGCGGCAACAGTGCTATATTTCCGGGCTGGAATATGCACTGCGGCACATGACACCGACTGTCGTGGTGGAAAGCCATGAAAAAGAAACCAAAGAAAAAGCCGGATAAATGCCGGGGCTGCCCTTGGCGGGCGGCGACAGACTATTGCCTGTGGCCGCGCTGCTTTCGAAAAATTACTCTAGGGGGAAAGCATGATGGGCGCTCTGATCCGCGCACTGACAAACAACGCAGTCGAAAACATTGAAGAGGCGCTGGGCATGACGGATGCCACCAGCAGTGCCATGAAGCACGCCATCGCAGAGTGGTATGCTGCATGGTATGGCCGCGCCCCGACCAAAACCGAAGATCCCTGCCAGCGCCTGCCGTATGCCATTGTGAACAAGCTGTGCAAGGCAACCTTCGGCGAGTATGACAGCGGCCTGCAACACACCGACAGTGCTAAGGGAAAATACCTTGACCGTGTACGCAACACCTTTGATGCCTGTAAAACCAGTTTTATGACTCAGGCTATGATTGGCGGCGAGGCGTGGGCAAAGCCTGTACCGATGCCGGATGGACGGCTGACGTGGCAGATCGTGGGACGCGATTCCATCATCATTTTAGGCCGCGATGCAAGCGGCATCCCCTCGGATGTGGCGCTGTGCGAGAAATCCGTATCTGCCGACCATCATTTCTACACGCTGGTCGAGCGGCGCACATCCTTTGCCGGGCGGCTCACGATCCAGTACCGCCTGTACTGCTCCGACAACAAAAGCACACTGGGGCGGCGCGTGCCGCTGGCAAGCCTGCCGCAATATGAGCGGCTGGAAGATGAGTACACCTTTGCTGTGCCCATTGATGGCGTCGGCATGGTGTTCCTGCGGATGCCCATCACAAACTGTGTAGACGGCAGCGCGGACGGAGTTTCCATCTACGAGCCTGCAATGGGACTTATCCACCGCATCAACGAAAATGAACTGCAATTCAGCCGTGAATTTGAGTTGGGGCGGATGCGCGTTGTGGCAAGCGCCGATATTCTGCGCACCCACAACGGCAAAAAATCACTGACCGATGATGTGTTCGTCGGTCTGGACGGCAACGAGCAGAGCATCGGCATCACACCCTTTGCGCCGACGCTGCGCAATGAAAGCTACGAGGCGCGGCGGCAGACCTACTTGAAAGCCATCGAGAATCTGTTGGGCATTAAGCGCGGTATCCTCTCTGACGCCGAGGCCGTGAGCAAAACGGCGACGGAAATCAATTCCAGCGCGGGCGACTATAGCCTGTCTATCATGGATTTTCAGCATCTGTACTACGACGCCCTGCAGGCCGCGCTCCGGCTCGGCGACCAGATCGGGCAGGCATACCGCCTGTGCGATGCGTCGGCGTGGAGCGCGGATGAACTTACTGTAACATGGGGCAACGGCGTGCTGTACGATGCCGATCAAGAGTGGACAGAGCGCAAGGAACTTGTGCAGATGGGGCTGCTGAAGCCGGAACTGGCGCTGGCGTGGAAGTTTGACCTGCCCGCCGAGACGGAAGCCGACCTTGCCGAAATCCGCAAAAACTATATGCCGGAGTTGAAAGACCTTGAAGGTTGAGGTGATACCGCATGACCGCTGAGCAGCGTGCGGGCTTGAGTGATGCCGCTCTTGCCATGACGCAGCCCTGCATCGATGAACTTATCAAGGACATCAGCAGGCGCGTGCAGAAGGCCGGGGCTATCACTGACACTGCCGAATACCAGCTTTATCGGGCGCAGGCATTGGGCGAAAGCAAGAAGGCCATTGAGCAGGCCGTCTCGAAGCAGATCGGCATCAGCGAGGAAGTCATCGCCAGCCTGTTTGAATATGTGGCTGACAAGAGCCTGGGCCTTGATGAAAACGGCAGCCTAAAGCGGATGACCGAAGCCTACACCCGCATGACCCAGAGCAAGACCCGCGAACTGCTGCGTGACCTGTGGGCCGATACGCCGGAGGGCAAGGTGCAGCCATTGCAGACAGCCTACGCCCGTGCAATGGATTTTGCTTTCCGGCAGGTTGCCACAGGTACACTGGACTTGAACACGGCCATCCGCCGCGCCGTGACGCCGCTGGCGAAGCGCGGCCTGCGCACCATTGAGCAAAAGAGTGGGCGCAGCGTCGGTATTGAATACGCCTGCAGGCGGTATATCATGGATCAACTCGGCCAGTTGGACGATGAAATCCAGCACGCCGACCATGACGCGCTGGGGTGCGACGGCTGGGAAATCAGTGCCCACGCCGCCTGCGCCCCCGACCATGAGCCGATACAGGGGCGGCAGTACGGCGACGCTGAATTTGAAAAACTGAACAACAGCCTGCAGCGCCGCATCGGGCACCTGAACTGCGGGCACACGGCAAACCCCATCATTTTAGGCGTGAACGCGCCGCAGTACACCAAAGCCCAGCTTCAAAAATTCAAGGATGACAACGAGCGCGGCGTTGTGTACAATGGCTACCGGTACACCTTGTACGAGGCCGGGCAGGAGCAGAGCCGCATCGAAAACGGCATCCGGCTCATCAAGCGCCAGATTCTGGCCGACGAAGAAACCGAAAGCCCCGATCTGCAGAAGCATCAAATCAAGCTGCGGGTCGTGCAGGCCGAGTATGCGAGATTCTGCAAGGCCGTGGGTCTGCCCACCCGCAGCGAACGCCTGCAGGTGGCCGGGTTTGGCCGCAGCCAGTCCAACCGGGCCGTGTGGGCCTACAAAAAGGCTGCGCCGGAGCAACTTCGGGATGTAGAAATCGCAGGGCACAAACTGTACAGCGTCACGGATGAACGCATCCGGGCTGTGCCGAAGCCGTTCTTTCAAGGCGTTTCCAACAAGGTCAACGGTCTGGCGCAGGAATACGCCAGAGGCGTGCTGAAAAAGGTGCAGAGGCTGGAAGTCGGCACAGAGGCTGTCGTGAACTTCACCAAAGACGGTAAATGCACAGGCTACTATGTGGGCGGGCAGAACAGTATGAAGGTCAAGCCCCCGGAGGTACAAGTGCCCTACTACTCTTTACATAACCATCCCAGCAATGGTATACTTAGCCCAGAGGATATACAGCAGCTTATCAAGCGCCCTCGGATGCAGGGCATCGGCGCTGTCGGTAATGCCGGAGCGCTGTTCACCTGTGAGAAGGTGTTCGGCTATTCCCAAAAGAATGCCGAGGGCTGGTTTAAGGCTTTAAAAAAGAAATATCCTCTTTATAAAGGTGAATCCGGCAAAATCGAAGATGCGCTTGCGCAGCGTATTGCGTTTGCTGAAGAACTGCGAAGGGATGGTGCTAAGTATGGGCTCGTATTTTCAAGATAACCCTCCGACTCCAGAAGAAATCGCAAAGTGGCGAGCAGACCTTACGCGAGGCTGGCCTTATACTGAGGATGATCCTGAGCCGGATTTTTTCGACTGGACACCTGACCCAGACCGCAGCGCCACTACGGATTCCATCTATCTGCTTAAAGCAACAGGCAACTGGACAGCGGAAGATGAGCGCATCGCCTTTGACCCCAGCAAGCCCCCACCGCGCCCGCTGGCCGAACTGGAAGCGGAGCACGACGCTTTCCTCAAGGAACTGTTCAAAAAAGCAAAGCCCCTTTAAACACTGTATAAACGCCATTTGCACCGCTTTTAAAGCGGTGCTTTTTTCGTGCCCAAAATTATGCAAGAGGTGCTTTATGTTCTGTATTACCTATGACACAACCTGTTATGCCGACCCGCAGCGTGCGTTTGATTCCTTTATGCGGCAGCTTCGGGAGTTTTTCGGCCCCGTGCTCCGTGTCAGGAAAAACAAGCGGATCGTCTCACACCCGCAGCCGCACAGGGTTGGCAAGTACCACGCGCCGCATCTGCGGCCCGATCCGCACCCGCATCTGCCGAGGGATCGGCTGCAGGAATATCACTCTGAGCCCGAAATCCCACCCGAAGGAAGCTGCTCCCGCGCCGATGAAGCGCCGGACGATAGCGACACAGACAACACAGACGAAGGAGATCACCTATGATTGACTGGCTGAAACCCATCCTCGGTGATGGGTACAATGAGGAAATCGACAACAAGATCGCCGCCGAGATCAACAAAGGCTTTGTCGCCAAGGCCGATTACGACGCGGCCAAGGACGCCCAGCGTACAGCGGCAGAGGCTTTGGCCGACGCCAACAAGGCGCTGGCCGAGTACAAGGACACCGACATCGACGGCCTGCGCAAGAGTGCCGAGGAATGGCAGGCCAAGGCAGAGCAGGCCGAGAAAGACGCGGATGCCCGCGTTGCGGCGGTGCAGTTTGATGCAAAGCTGGATTCCGCTATTGCTGCCGCGCATGGGCGCAGCGGCAAGGCCATCCGCGCCCTGCTCGATCTGGACGCCCTGCGCGGCAGCGAAGACCCCGACAAGGACATTCCCGCCGCACTGGCTGACCTACAGAAGGACAGCGGCTATATGTTCGACACCGAGGAAACTCCGCCGCCCTATGCTGCAGGCACGGGCCGCACCGCCATGACCACCGACAATTCTGACAGTGCCCTGCGCAAAGCAATGGGCCTGCCGATGGAATAAGATAAGGAGCAAAACCTATGAGCAACACTATCGAACTCGCAAAATCTTTTGTCCCCAAGCTGGATGAGTGCTACCGACTGGCCTCGCTTACGAGCGTGCTGGACGGTGCGCCCGAACTCGCCAAGCAGGGCGCGAACGCCAACGAACTCATCATCCCCATGATGAGCATGGACGGTCTGGCCGACTACAGCCGCAACGGCGGTTATGTGCAGGGCGGCGTCACCATGACGAACGAGACGGTCAAGTGCAACTTTGACCGTGGCCGCCGCTTTGACGTGGACATCATGGACGATCTGGAAACCGCTGGCCTTGCCTTTGGCCGTCTGTCGGCTCAGTTCATCCGTGACAAGGTTGTGCCCGAACTGGACGCCTTCCGCTTTGCGTCCTACTGTGGCATCAGCGGCGTCACGAAGAAGGAAGAGACGCTTGCCGATGGCGCGGCCACCGTTGCGGCGCTGAGTGCTGCCGTGACGGCGATGGACGATGAGGAAGTCACCGCCACCGGGCGCTACCTGTTCATCACGCCGACGCTGCTGCAGGGCATCAACGATATGGACACCACGAAGAGCAAGAAGGTTCTGGAAGGCTTCGAGCAGGTCATCAAGGTTCCCCAGCGCCGCTTCTACACGGCCATCAAGCAGCTTTCCGGCAAGACCGGGGAGGAAGCCGGCGGTTACACGAAGGCAACCGGCGCGGCCAACATCAACTTCGCCATCGTCCAGAAGGATGCGCTCATCCAGTATACGAAGCACGCCGCCCCGAAGATCATCGCCCCGGAGAACAACCCGGACGCGGATGCCTACGTCTTTGGCTATCGCATGGTGGGCATCGCCAAGGCATACAAGAATATGCTGTCTGGCATGTACTTCAGCCACGACAAGGCGTAAGGAGGATTTACTATGGCTATTATCGGATACATCCCGCCCGCCGCCGAGCCGATCCCTGCGGTCAACGCGCAGCCTGTGCCGGACAATGCTCCGCCCGCCGAGGCAGCGGTGGAACTGCCGTTCCCCGAAGTGACGGACACGGCGGCAGAAGAAAAGCCCGCCAAGCGCACAAAGAGGGCGGCGACCAAGGAGTAAACCCATGACGAGTTACGAGTTTTACGTCTGCAAATATGGCGGCAAGGCCATCCAGCCGGACGAGTGGCAGACCGCTTATGCTGACGCCGACGCGCTGATTCGGCGATACGAGCGGCTGTACCGCGTGGAATATCCCGCCGACAGCGCCCGCGACACGGCTGTATGTGCCATTGCTGACGCCCAGCGCAGGTTTGCCGATGTACAGAGCGGTGCTGCGGCTGCTCCGGCCAGCGTTACGATTGGCAGCGTAAGCGAAAGCTACGCCGCCAACACGGCAGCAGCCATTGATGCGACACCCAAGGCACAGGCGGCAGAATACTATCGCATTCTGTGCTTGTATGCTGATGTGTACAGGGGGTGCAGCTGATGCGGTATGAGGGAGCGCTTCGTTCGCCGATCTATGACTTGTGCCGCCAGACCGTTACCGTGTACCATGCGTGTTATAATCCCTTCCGGGTGACGCGCTGCGTAATTCATGGCGCGTACTTTGAGCGTAAAACCGTGCAGACCGTTGATAAAAGCGGGGGCAAATCCTGCGACGAATTTTTGCTGGTAATTCCCAACAAAAACGCGCGGAGGGCTGCCCCCGCCCTTTTTAACGGCATCCCCGGCGTGTATGTGCTGGAATGCGGGGATCGCATTGTGGAGGGTGTTGGGGAAGAAATCACAACCCGCGAACAGTGGGGCAGCTTCGTCCCGGCCAACCGCCCCGGTGTGGTTACTGTAGACTGGGTGCGGGACATGGGCTGCCGCAATGTTTTGTACCATGTGGAGGCAGGCGGTAAGCAATGAGGGTCACGCTTGATTTTCCCGCCGCAGAAGAGATTTTGCAGGAAGTGGGACTGGATGAACAGGGTGATACGCAAATGTTCCACACCAAGAATGTGCTACGGCGCATTCAAAAGTATATGCCCTACCGTACAGGCGCGACCATCAAGCTGACCGTCGCCCAGACCGACCCCCGCGTGCCGGAGATCGTCACCGAAGAGCCGCAGGCGGTTTATCTGTATAACGACGTGAGCCGCAGCGGGAAGCCGCTGAACTATACAAAAACAAAGAATCCCCTTGCCGGAGGGCATTGGGATCGTGCGCTTGTGGCTGCCGAGGGTGATGCGCTGGCTGCCGATCTGGAACGCTATATTGGAAAGAGGTCTGGCGAATGAGTGAACTTGAGCAGGTCATCACATGGCTGCGCACCTATGAGGGGCATGACATCTTGAAGGATTGGCATGTCGACTACACCGACCAAGTGCCCAGCTGCGGCGCGGTCTTCCCGCAGGGGCTGCAGGAAATTGAACGCCGCACCTATATCACGGGCGCAGTCTGCGTCACAAATCAGAGCAACTTCGGTCTGTACTTTACTTTTGCCAAAAGTGCAGGCGATGATGAGGGCGCGAAGATCAACGCAGATTGGGTCAACGACTTCCAGCATTGGGTGCAGGAGCAGAGTACCCACGGCCTTGCTCCAAACTTTGGCGACGCCGAAGAGCCTGTCATCGCCCGCGCCCAGAACGGTGTGCTGTACGAAGCGGAGGCCGAAGGCACGGCGACTTATATGGTCGTGCTGAGCCTGCGCTACACAAAAACCTATGAATCGGAGGATTTTGCATGAAAATCGAACGCAAATATATGGCGCATTATCTGAATGCAACTTTTGCCGCAGATGATGGCACGGCCAGCTATGTGCGGCTGGGCAAAGATTTGGAGGAATACTCCCCGGAGTTGTCCGCCAACGTCGAAAAGAAAACCAACATTCTCGGCAACGAGACTGTCAGCATCGACAGCTACCAGAAGCAGGGCGAGGTCAGTCCTTACTACGCCGAGAAAGGCGACCCGCTGTTTGAGAAGTTGCAGAGCATTATCGACAACGATCTGGTTCTGGATGATCTGAAAACCGACATCGTGGAAGTCAAGCTGTGGGACGCCCAGAGCAGCGGCGCGTTCCCTGCGGTGCGGGAAGAGTGCTACATCGAGGTCAGCAGCTACGGCGGCGACACCACTGGTTATCAGATTCCGTTCAACGTGCATTATACTGGCGTTAAAACCAAAGGCACATTCAACCCCACCACCAAGGCGTTCACCGCCGAGGCGTGAAAGGAGCAGTCATCATGGAACTGGTTATTGATCGCGGCGTCAAAAGCTATGACGTGAAAGACGTCGACGGCACACTGCTGGGCGTCATCAAAATCAACCCTGCCGACATCGGCATTTCCGGGCGCTTCGTCTCGGCACGCAATGCCATCGAAGAACTGGCGGAGCAGGCCAAGCAGGACATGACACCTGAAAAGATTCTCGCAATGGATACGACCATCAAGGCCGAACTGAACAAGGTGTTTGGCAGTGATGTGTCCTCGGTTTTCTTTGGCGGACTTTCGGCGCTGGCTCTTGCCGATGACGGTGCTTTTGTCTTTGAAAAGGTGCTGGAAGCTGTTGCCCCTCTGGTGGAGGAGGCGCACAAGGCCGGAATCGCTGCCGCCGAAGCGCGGCTTAAAAAGCACACCGCTGTCTATGCCGACTTCAGCAAGGGGCTTGCCCCCGGTCAGCAGGCATGAGTGCATGGGAATTACCCACCACCGTCGAGGTGGCCGGGCGCAGCTTTGCGATCCGCTCGGATTTTCGCGCCGTACTGGATGCACTGGCTGCGCTGACTGACCCCGACCTGACACAGCAGGAGCAGTACGTTGCCTGCCTGCAAATTCTATATCCCCGCTGGAAAGAGCTGCCCGACGCAAACGCTGCGCTTCGGGCGGCTTTTACTTTTATCAACGAGGGAAAAGAAGACGAGAAGCAGGGCTTCCGCCCCCGGCTGGTGGACTGGGAGCAGGATGCTGCTCTGATCGCACCCGCCGTGGACAAAGTGCTGGGGTATAGCTGCCGCCGATGCGGGTATTTGCACTGGTGGGAATTTCTCGGTGCATTTCATGGCATCGGCGATGGCCTGTTTGCGCAGGTGGTGAACATCCGAAACAAGCGAGCACGCGGTAAAATGCTGGACAAATCCGAGCAGGAATTTGCCCGCGAGAACGCTGCCGTTATTAAAATCCATGCGGCAGAAAGTGCCGAGGATAAGGCCGAAAAGGAAAGGCTGTTGGATCTTCTGGGGAGGTGAAGCTGTGGCATCAGTCGTTATCAATACGCGCTTTAATAACCGAAAGGCCGAGGCAGACTTAAAAGAGTTGCAGGCCAAGGCCAAAGAAACCGCGCGAGAAATCAATGCGGTGGAAAAGGGCCTCGGCTCGGCTACGACCAAACGGAATAAGCTGCGGGACGATTTGGAAGCCGCCCGCCAGAAAGCTGCCGAAACGGCTGCCGCTCTCGACGAAGTAAACGCTCGACTGGATGCCGGACGCAAATCGAAGTTCGGCGTCACATCCAAGGGCGACGAAACGCTGAGCGACAAGCTGGCCGCAAAGTTGCAGCAGCAGGATACCGCTGTGCAGGCTGCCGCCGATGCCTACCACGCACAGGATGCCGCCGTGCAGGCACTGCAGCAACGGCACGCCGAACTGACTGCCCAGCTTGCACAGGAGAAGGATGAGACGACCCGGCAGGCCGAGGCTGTTGCCAACGCCGCGCAGGCTGCACAAGCGGCGCAGGTGGATGTATCCAATGTGCAGCGTGCAGCGAATGCGATGGACGCCTTCGTCTCAAAGCTGTTCAACGCGGCATCAGTGAGTAAGATTCTGAAAAGGTCACTGTCCGCGATAGGCTCTATCGGCGGCAAGGCTTTTGATTTTGTGAAAAGCAAAGCCCAGAGTGTGCAGGAACGGCTGGCACAGGCTGCGCAGAGCACGGAACACTTCCGCAAGCGGCTGGCAGGGCTGGTGTCCGGCGCGTTGGTGTTCAATGTGCTTTCCTCCGGGCTCCGGACGCTGACGAACTGGATGGGGACGGCGCTGCTGTCTTCGTCCAGCCTGCGGACGGCGCTCGGCAACTTGCAGGGCGCAGCGGCCACGGCAGCCGCGCCCATCATTCAGATACTTACCCCCGCGCTGACTGCGCTGGCAAATGCGGCGGCGACGGTGTTCAGTTACATTGCGCGGCTGGTGGCGTTCTTTACCGGGCGCACAATCTCCGCCAGCGCCGGAGCAGCCAAGGCTATGAACGGCGTTGGATCGGCGGCGGGCAGCGCAGCGAAGAAGGTCAAGGACGCTAATGGTGAACTGGCCGCCTTTGACGAACTGAACGTGCTGAACAAGCAGTCCGACGATAGCAGCGGCGGGGGCGGTGGTGGAGCAGACAGCATTACCCCGGACTTCGACTTTTCTGCGGAGAATCCATTCCTTGACAGCATTATGGATGCCATAGAGCAGGGCGACTGGTACAAGGTCGGGCAGCTGATCGGCGAGAAGCTGCGTGACAGTCTGAACGCCATCCCATGGCCGGATATACAGGATAAGGCTGTGCAGTGGGCAACAAACATTGCCGACTGCATCAATGGTTTTATCGAAGTACCGGGCCTGTGGACTGCCATCGGACATACCATTGCACAAGGGCTGAACACAGCGCTGCTCTTTGCGGACACGCTGATGCAGCGCATCCACTGGGACAGTCTGGGCGCGGGCATTGCAGAGGGACTGACAACTGCCGTAACTGAACTGCGCTGGGACACGCTGGGGCGTGTGCTGACGGATGGGATGCGTGCGGCCATTCTGACGCTGTACAACTTTGTGCTGCATTACAGCGGCTGGACGGATTTAGGCAATGGCATTGCAACATGCATCAATTCTGCCATCTCCAATATTCCGTGGCTGGAAGCTGGACTGGGTGCGGGCGGCTTTGCCATCGGCCTGCTGAACGCGCTGATCGCGGCGGTGCAGGGCACAAACTGGAATGACCTCGGACACAATATCGTGACGATGATTGCCGCGATTGACTGGCCGGGGCTGTTCTCTGCGTTGAGCACGCTGGCATTGGATGTGCTGCAGGCCATCAACACGATTCTCGGTCAAGTTGACTGGGACGCTGTCGGCAGCAAAATCATGGAGTGCTTGCAGGCGGTAGACTGGGTCGGTATTCTGGCGCAGGTTGCCGAACTCATTTCCAACTGCTGGCCGCTTCTTATGGCGGCGCTGGCCGTGAGCCTGCTGCCTGTGATTGGCGCGTTTATTCTTGACACGGTGCTTCCTGCTATTTTGAGCGGCCTCGGCTCGCTGATCGTCACGGTCATCTCGGCCATCGGTGCATGGCCTGTTCTGCTGCTGGCGGTGCTGGCCTCTATCGCGGCGGTCATCATCAATTATCTTGTGACCCACTGGGACGAAATCAAACAGAACTTTTCACAGACACTTGCCGATCTGGCACAGGCGCTGAACACTGCCGGAGAGAATCTGCAGCACATCTGGGATACTCTGTGGCTGACGATAAAGCTGCTCGGCCTGCAAATCTGGGAGAGCATCACCACAGGCTGGAGCAATTTCTGGAAAGGAATTGACCTCGCCTTACGCATGGCAGGCGCGGCGCTGCAAGCAGCGTGGTCGGCCTGCTGGCTGATTATCAAGCTGGCGGCCATGCAGACTTGGGAGGACGTCACCACCGCATGGAGCAATTTCTGGAAGGGTCTTTCCCTGCTGCTGTCGATGGCAGGGGCGGCGCTGAACGCTGTCTGGACTGCCGCATGGTCGGCACTGGCTGATACGGTATCCTCTATCTGGGACGGCATTACCTCTGTGGTGCGCGGCGCGGTCAACGGCATCATCCGCATTATAAACGGCATGATTTCGGCGATTGTTGGCGGCATGAACGCTGTCATCGGTCTGCTGAACGGCTTCAGCTTTGATGTGCCCGAATTTGCACAGGATGCACTGGGCACGGCTAAGATTGGCTTCAACATCGACCCCATCACCGCACCGCAAATTCCCTATCTGGCACAGGGCGCAGTCATTCCGGCAAACCACGAATTTCTTGCTGTGCTGGGCGACCAGACGAACGGCACGAACGTGGAAGCACCTCTTGAAACGATCCAGCAGGCGCTGGCCGAGGTGTTGGCCGAGTGGGGTGGGCAGGACATCACGATCCGCTTTGCCGCCAGCGGCGGTTTGGAACAGCTTGTGCGCCTGCTGATGCCCTACATCGACAAAGAAAAAGCCCGCCGTGGTGTGCGGCTTGTGGTGGGAGGAAACTGATGATCGTAATTGACGGCGAACAATTCAAAATCGACGTGCTAAGCGTAAAGCGCAGCGCGGATTTTCTGGATAAATACGCGGAGCGCCTCGCCAACGGCCACCTTAGGCGCGAGCTGATTGGCGTGTACTTCAACTACAAGCTGCAATTTGGGCCGGGGCTGGATCGCAAGGAGTACGCCCGACTGTGGGACAAGCTGACGGAGCCTGTGGAGTTCCATGAGGTTACAGTGCCGGATGAAGACGGCGACTATACCTTTACAGCTTACTTTTCCAATGTCGGCGATGAATTGCTGCGGAAAAAGGCTGAAAAAAACTACTGGAAGAATCTGACCGCGAATTTTATCGCCCAGAAGCCTGCAAGGACATAAAGGAGGCGAACGGCTATGAACACAAGCACCCGCGTGGAGTTCGGCCTGTACGATGTCACCGCGCGGAGCGACAGCACCCCCACCACGGAGCAAGCGAAAGCCTTCTGTAATTTAAGCAAGGACTTGCTGCTGGAATCTGTACCGAGTCAGAACAAGTACGGCACGCTGGAAACGCGGCAATGGCTCATGGACGGCAGCTTTCTCTTTTTCCCCGAAGCACCCCGCCAGTATTTCTGGGGCTTTTGGAGCGCGGAGCAGTCGAACGGAAACGGCATTTTTGCCACCCCGCCAGTGCTGAATATCCGCTTCGACAAGAATCACAGCAGCAGCGGCCTGACGCTGCATTTTTACTCTCCGACAGATGACTGGGCAAGCAAGGTCAAAGTTCAGTGGTACGATGCCAACGATGGCCTTTTGGCGGTGGCTATGTTCACCCCGGACGCAGTGGATTACTACTGCGCCTGTAAGGTAGAAAACTATTGCCGCATTCAGCTGGCGTTTTTGGAGACGAACAGGCCGGGGCGGTATCTGAAGCTGGCGGGAATCGACTACGGCGTGTATCTGCATTTCTCCGGGGACGAAATCATCAAGGCCCGTGTGCTGGAAGAGTGTGACCCATTGAGCGCGGAGATTAGCATAAACACGCTAAACCTCACGCTTTTTAATCAAGAGGGTCGCTTCTCTATCTTAAACCCGGAGGGCTATTTTGATGTGCTGCAGCACCGCCAGAAGCTGACTGTGTGGGAGGATGTGCGCCGAAGCGCCCACGATACGAGCACGACAAGCTACTGCATGGGCACATTCTATCTGGACGACTGGTCGAACGAGGATGACACACTGGCCGATTTTACGGCAATCGACACCATCGGCCTGCTTGATGGCTCTCCATTTGACGGCGGAGTGTATGACACCCATGTGGCGTCGCTGGCAGCGGAAATCCTAAGCGGCTATCCTTACACACTGGACAGCGTTCTGGGCGAAGAACGGATACAGGGTTACATTCCTGCCGGGACACGGCGCGAGGCACTGCAGCAGCTTGCCTTTGCCATCGGCGCGGTGGTGGACTGCAGCCGAGGCGAAATCATCCGAATCGTGCCCGCTCCGCAGCGTGCCAGCGGTCTGATTGGAACAGATCGCCGCCTGCAGGACGGCAGCAAAGTCACGCTCCTTGCGCTTGTAACTGCGGTGTCGGTGACAGCGCACCGTTATATCCCCGGTGAGGCGTCGGAGGAACTGTACAAAGACACCCTTGAACCGGGCACTTACCGTGTGACCTTTGATGCTCCGGCAGTGGCCGACAGTCTGGCCGTCAGAGGCGCAGAGCTGAGCGAACGAGGCGTGAACCACTGCACGCTGACCGTGAGCAAGGCTGCCGAAGTCTGCGTGACCGGGCGCAAGTACAGTGACAGTGCTACCGTCCTGCGGCGAGAAGCCTCAAATCTGCCGTCAAACGCGCAGGGCAACGAAGTGTCCGTGCCGGACGCGACCCTTGTAAGCCCAGACAGGGCTGCCGCAGTGGCCGCCCGCGTGCTGGACTACTACGCCCAGCGCTATGAGCAGACCTTCCGCATGGTCGCCGGGGATGAGAAGCTGGCTGACCGTCTGATCGTGGAGAGTTTCGGCGGTGAAATGGTGCGCGGTGTTGTTACGAAGTTGGAATTTGATTTAACTGGCGGCTTTCTGGCCGACGCGAAGATTGTGGGCCGTAAGCTGTCCAACAATGCCGCAGCCTATGCGGGCGAAGAAATCCACGCAGGCGAAAGGAGTTTCATCTAATGTGGCAGACGCCTGTTTATGACCGAACTGCCGCCGATGTGGCAGCAGGAGCGGAAAAGTGTTATATCACGGCAGAACTGCTAAATCGCATCGAGGGCAACACCGCCCACATGGCGCAGCTTCTGGGCGTAGAGATCGACACCCGCACATGGACGTCGCTGGGGCTGCTGACCCGCGCTCAGATGCAGCGTATTTTGGACAACCTCGCCACTGTGCGGGCTGCATACTACACGCTGCCCGGTACACCGAACATTCCCACAGCGCCGAGCACGCTGTACAGCGCCATCAATGACATGGAGCAGGTGTTGTGGAGTCTGCACGAACTGTGGCAGCGCAACAGCGTAAAGCAGTACGCCGGAGAAATTTGCGCCGGACAAGAGATTGGAGTGATTTAATGTTTGAGAAGAAAGTGTGGAATGACCGCCAGAGCGAGCATCCTGCCCGCCGTAGGTTGACTCCTACGGAAAACGACAATGAGTATGAAGTCTCCCGCGCAGAAGGTCTTGTCATGGAAGAGGGCGACGCCTTTGATGCCACCACGATGAACGATCTGGAAAGCCGTGTGGCGAAAGCCTTTGCAGAATATGATCCTGCGGAACTCGGTGCTGTCAATGTGACAGTGCAGCTGTATACCTGTAAAAAAGAAGGCAAAGTGTATCAGCTGACTGGATCGGGCGCTGTTGGACGCTGCAAAATTCCCACAGCATGGGCCAGCGGCGACACATGGACGGTCAACGGCACGACAGTGCCCGCCTATTGCGGTGCGGATGCCGTGGATGGTGACACTATTGTGGCCGGACGCTGGGCAATCTTTACCTTTGATGGGCAGCAGTTAAATTTTAATGGCGGCGGTGGATTATCCTCCGGCAAGCTGGCACAGGCCACCGCCAAAGCCTCGCAGGTGCTGGATGGCGTACCGTTCTATGCCGGAAGCAAAACGCTGCAGAAAGGTACAATGCGCAATAACGGAAGCTGGCCGGATGCTGACAAGCTGACGATGGAGAGCGGAAAACTTTGCATGTACAAGTCGGACGGCTATACAGCGGGCGGGCTGGGAGCGGCTGCGTCTTTGCTGGGTGGGGCTTCGACCTCTGATATTATGCAGGGGGCAACAGCATCTTCGTCCAAAGGCCTGCGTATGGCCGGGAGTATCGTGGATAGAGGAAACTGGGGCGCAGAAATTGCGCCGGGTGGACTGGTTACGATTCCCGCTGGTCGTCATGGCGGCGGTGGAAAAGTATCTGCAAAGAGCATCAAATATGCCTCTAAAACTCTTGATGCGCCGGGCGCTTCCTATTCCTATACAATCACGGAGGGAACGCTGATTGGCGTGACAGGCGTTTCCCTGCCTGCCTTTGCTGCGCAAACTGTGCATGCAGGCTGCTCTGTGTGGATGTCCGGCAATACAATCCATGTTGATTTGGGGCGCGTTGATGGCTATGTAACGATAGCTGTCACCTATGCGTACTACTAAGGGAGGTAAGTATGGCAGAAGCGATTGTCATAGATGCCGCCACCCGCGCTATTTCTGTGCCGGATAGTGAAGCACGATTTGGCTGCGCAGGCGAGCGAAAAATCGAGAAAAAGCACATTCACATTGATGGCCGCGTTGTTGATGATACAGACCTCGGCATCGGTTTTTCGTGGAAAGTCAGCTGCGAGAACGCGGAGGGCTTTCTTTGCGCCGATCTGATCGACAGCATCAAAGCCGATGTGGACAGCATTGAATTTGACTGGGTCGTTGGTGCTGCACCTATGGCCTATAAGGGCAAACTCAAGTTTTCAATCTGTGCCATCCGCACGGACGTGGATGGCAGTGTCCTGCAGGAATGGCACAGTCATATCGGTGAAGGCACAGTGGCAGCAGGCCTTGAAGCAACGGCAGAAAATGTTGGCGGTGTTGATCTTATGGCTCACCTGCAGTCGCTTGCTGCACAGGCTGAGGCAAACAGGAGCGCTTCCGAAACTGCACGGAAAAAAGCCGAGAGTGCCCAAAGCGCCGCCGCCGACAGCGCCGCAGAGGCGCTGAACAGCAAAAACGCTGCCGCTAAGAGCGCCGAGAACGCGGCTGAGAACGCCAAAGCCGCTGGCGATGCGGCAACTAAGGTTATCAAGGAGGGCATCGCCGAGAAGCTGACGGAGATGCAAAACATCCAGAAGGACGTCTCGACCAAAGCCAAGACAGCCGAAACGGCGGAAAGAAATGCGGACACTGCCAAAATTGCGGCGCAGAACGCGCAGAAGGCTGCCGAGAAGGGCGCGGGCAACGCAGCCAACAGCGAATCGGCGGCCAAGGCCTCTGCGGAGCAGGCTGCCGCCGCCCGCGATACGGCGCAGGAACTGGCTGGCCGCGTGACAGTGGACGACACGCTGAGCGATGCCAGCGCCAGCCCTGTCCAGAATAAGGTGATCTTCGCGGCACTTGCCAAAAAGCAGGATGTGCAGCGCGTCACTTTCGTCATCAACGGCACTGACGGCGGCTTGGATGCCGTCGTGGCCGACTAATTTAAACACCGTTTAAAGGAGTTTTTATCATGGCAGAAACTGTTAATCTTCCCCGCGACAGCACGCTGCGGGAACTTGTGGCCGTGCAGAAAGCCAGCATCATTGCCAGCGGAAACGCGGCGGCCATTGACCGCCTTTATGGCAGCCTCGTTCGCGCGGCCAAAAGCGTTGAGGAAGTCAACATACTCTTCGTGGACTGGTGGAACATCTGCTGGAAGGAGGGCGTGACGACGCGCAATGAACTGTGCGAGCGCTGGTTCGGCACGGTGCTGGACGACAACCGCGTGCATGGCACGAAAGAACCTCTGTTTGCTACCAGTCAGAGCGCCATCGGCGAGGCAACCGATGACAGCGTCGGCCTTGTCTGCACGCCCAGCACCGAGGCTGCGGCCAACCGTGACGACTTCGCCAAACTGCCGCAGTTCTGGGCGCTGGAAGTTGCCGCCGAGAAAAATGCGGACGGCACGCACACGATCTATGCCGTCGAGTTCATCGATAGCTATGACGATGTGCGCCGGAGCAAGCACCTGTGTTGGGTACTGCAGAAGAACACCTACACGAAAGAATGGGATGAGGGCGGTTATCGCTATTTCAAAATGCGCTGCCACCCCAGCACCGGGTATGAAACGTGGCCGCAGGGTACGGATAAAAACGGCACTGTCTACGGCTACATTGCAAACCCGAAGTATGCTGCCGGATTTGACAGCGACGGCCTCATCGGCTGCGGCAGTGGCCGCCCGCCCATCAACTATTCCAGCCACAGCGACAATGTGGGCCTGTGGCGCAAGCGCGGCGCACAGTATGCGGGCGCATCCGGCAGACTGCTCAAATGGCAGCTTGCCATGATCCGGCTGAAATACGCCCGCAAGGGTAACAGTGGTACGATTGAGGGCTGCACCGGGTACAGCTACCAGTACGCGGTGTCTGTCGGAGAATCCGGCGTGAAGCGCGTCCTTCTGACGGCAGCACAGGCGGCCAACCTGTTCGTTGGGTCGAGCGTCATTATCGGCGATAAGGGAACAGGCACGAGCACGGATCGCGGTGTTGCCAGCATGTACAAGCTGGCGAAAAACAAACGCATTGCCAGCATCACGGACGTCACCATCGACGGCACGGCCTACAAGGCGGTCAACATCGAGACGGACACCGCCTTTGACACCGAAGCGGGCGTCACCTACATCTCCACGATGCCCTATTGGAGCGGCTGGAACGATACTGTGCAGGGCTATGATGGCAGCCGATACAGCCCGACAAGTGGCAAGGAACCGGGCCTTATCCAGCGCACGGAGTTCCAAAATGGCTCGTATCTGATCCTCGCGGATGAGTTCATGCAGTGGGGCAAAGATGCTGACGGAAATTATACCCTTGACCTGTATACCTGCCACGACCAGAGCAAGGTCACGACAGGCTCTATCACGGCAGACTACACGAAGCAGGAGGACTTGACGCTGACTTTTGCCGCCAGTGAAAAAGACGGCTGGCGGTATATCGAGGATACCGCTGTAAGCAAGGATAAAGGCGTTCTGTGGCCTGCTAAAGTATCTACTACGGCAGGCAGTGGAACAGGTGTTAAGGCAGGCTTTTATGTGGGGCTTGCAACCTCCGGCGTGCGGGCCTCGTGGCGTTGCTGCGCCCTTAGTAGCGGTGGCGCTGCCTCTCTCGCGGCGGCTGGTTCTTTCAATACACCGGGCATTAGGCATTGGACTGGCTCGGCTGGCGTGGCTGATTTGGCTGGGTGACGCAGGGTGAATTGCCTCGGCTCGACGAGGCAAGAGGGGCGCAGCCCCTTTATTAACCCGGCGTAGCCGGGTCGCACGATTTTTATTTTTTTGTATTTCCTCTTTTGATTTTCTGGTTTTCTTGTTATAATGCTTTTGGGTTATGCGGTGTTTCCGTTAGCTTTTTCGTTCTGAGTTCCTCGCGCCCCTTTGTAGTGGGTGGCGCGGCGTGCGGGCCTCGTGGCGTTGCTGCAACCTTAATAACAATGGCAATGCCTCGCTCGCGGCGGCTAATTCTAACAATACAACGGGCAATAGGAATTGGAATGGCTCGGCTGGCGTGGCTGATTTGTCGATTACACCATACATTATATACTGCACCGTATAATCCGCCCATATCGGGAAAATTGTGTTTGAAACCAGCGGGGGCTAGTAGCGAGAGCGGACGCCGCCGACGACACAAATCAAAGGAGGATTTACTGGTGAAAACGTACTGCAAGCCAGCGGAGATCAACATCGAGAGCCTTGATTTTATCAAGGAGCAGGTGCATCTGTGCTTTACTGGCAAGCGGTCAAAGAGAAGATTTCAAAATTTATTAGTGTCTACCGGGAAAATCACGCGGGCTGAACTGCGTGAAGAAATCCGAAATTGTACTTGCAACAAAAGCCTAACGGCCATTGACGCCGTGGCCGAGCAGGCTCATGCCGACATTCTGGCGCGCAGCGTTTCGTTTGAGCCTGTGCGTCAGTTCCAACTGCGGGAAAATGGGAAGCTGCGCAACATCTGCGAGGAAAGTCCGTGGCAGCAGATTTTTGAATACATTGCAAAGGGAGCGCTCGACCCGCTCTTCCGCGCAAAGCTGCTGCCGATCCAGTATGGAAGTCTGCCCGGAAAAGGACAGATTGCCGGGAAGCGGCAGAACGAACGCATCCTTCGCCGGATGCTCCATAACAAGACCGATGCCGCAAAATGCGACGTTAAAAAGGCTTATCCTTCCACGACAGTCGAATGCGTTATGAATCTTCTGCGCCGCGACATCGGAAAGAATAAGCCCTTGCTGTGGCTTGTGGAGGCCGTCATGGCAAACTACCCGGACGGCGTTCTGCTAATTGGCGGGTATCTGCCTTGCTGGCTGTTCAATTATGTTATGAGTTATGTGCTGCGGTACATCCTCTCCCATCGCAAGGTGCGGCGTGGAAAGTCGTTCAAGATGATCCTTGCCATCTGCTGCTATGCCGACGACATCACTGTGTATGGGCGCATATCCAACCTTACAAAAGTGATGAAGGACACCACCAGATGGGCAAAGGAGACGCTGGGGCTGACAATCAAGAGTGCGTGGGATATTATCCACTTTGCGTCCTTTGATGCCGAGCGCCAACAGAACAAGCGCCGCAAGGCTGGCAGCCATCAGCGCACGCCGGGTCTTGATATGATGGGCTATGTGGTACGCCGCACTTATACCATCATCCGAGGCCGCAACTTTGTCAAACTGCGGCGGGCAATCCTGCGTGCCCAGCGCGATCTGGATGCTTTGGGGCATGTGCCGTGGTGGAGAGCACAGCGCATTATGAGCCAGTGGGGCGAAATCAAGCACAGCGACAGCCGTGGCTTTTGCCAGAAGTACAACGTCTATAAAATTATCCGCGCCGCGAAACGTTCTGTATCGTGGCATAGCAAACAGTTACTGTTAAAGGAGCAAACGCATGGAGCAGTATGTTAAAAAGCCCGCTGCCGTGCAGGTGTTCGCACTGAATGGCGCGACGGACATTATCCTGCGCAAGAATATTGCGTCCGAGAAAATCACCGACGAAGAGGGCAACAAGCAGACGGTCTGGAACTGCGATGAGCGCCAGATTCGCGTTGCGTCCGCAGTCACCGAGGAAGAAGTCACGGCGGACTTCGATTCGTGGTGGGACTATCAGCCGCCGCGCGAGGCTGAGCCTGTGACTGCCTCTGACCGTCTGGATGCCCTTGAGGCAGCCGTTTATGATTTGGCGGAGGTGGTATACAATGGCTAAATTTTACGCGACACAAATCCGCATGGGCCGCACGACGCTGGAACAAGTTCCTGCCGTCTGGCGGGAAAAAACGGCGGCTTTGCTGTAAATCATGTATCCGCGAGCACCCTGCAAGGGGTGCTCTTTTCTTTGCACAAAAATGAGGTACACTCTATGGGAAAAAGCATTTTTGATGGCCGCGTGCAGATCAAGTACAGCTATGGCTGCTACGGCATGACACGCGGCGGCGGAAAGACATGGCACGGCGGCATGGACATCGTGGGCGTCGACAGCGACATTATCCTCATGCCGTACTATGAGATGCCCGACGGCACGCAGAAGCCCATCAAAGGCCGTGTGACGCGGGCGCGTATCGTGACCGACCATTCCGACAGAACGTGGGAGTGGGGGTATTATGTTTGTGTCCAGCTTGATGCCGACCAGACCCCCGATGCGGTCAATTTCATGTACTTCTGCCATTGCTCCCGCTTGCTTGTCGATGTCGGTGATCGCGTCATCAGCGGCCAGCAGCTTGCCATCATGGGCGAGACAGGCAATGCAGAGGGTACGCACCCGCACTGTCATTTTGAAGTACGAGCCACGGCCAGCGGCAAGGGGCTTGACCCTACGGCCTATGCAGCTATCCCCAACAAGGCAGGCATCTATGGCGCTGCTCCGGCAGCGGACAAGCCTGCCGAAATCCCTGCCAACAGCGAAAAAGCTGCCACTTCTCTTTTGCAGAACATCACTGTTGGCCCTGTCAGCAGTGGCGATGCCGCCGCAGTTGTTGCGGTCTGCAAGGAACACGGCATGACAGCAGACAGCTACACTAATGCTGAGAATCACTTGCAGATCATCTGCATCCGCAGCGTGGTGCAGGCTGTTGCAGACGCTGTGCTGGCGGTTTGCAAGGAACGCAAGCTGACTGACGCGAAACTCTACACGAGTCACTGGGCATAAAGGAGGCCTTTTATGAAGCAACTTTTGGAAGCCCTCACTGCGCTGTTGAAGGTGAAAACCATCGTCACGCTGGTTATTATCGTTGTGCTGGCCGCGCTGTCTCTCAACGGAAGCGTCGAGCCGGACAAGTTTCTCACCATCGCAACAATGGTCGTTGCGTTCTATTTTGGAACGCAGAATGAAAAAAAGTCGTAGTTCCCCATGAAATCACCTTTTCGCCCCGGAAAGGATGATTTGCATGAATAGTTTTATCGGATGGATTGGCGGCAAGCGTGCCCTGCGCAATGAGATTCTGCAGCGTATGCCTTCGGGCATCGGGCGCTATATTGAGGTGTTCGGCGGCGCAGGCTGGGTGCTGTTTGGGCGAGAGCCGAGCAGCAAGGTTATGGAAGTGTTCAACGACTATGACGCGGAACTTGTCAACATCTACCGCTGCATCAAGTACCACTCGGACGCCCTGCAGCATGAACTCGATCTGCTCCCGGATGCGCGGGAAGTGTTCTTTGACTGTCTGGCACAGGAACAGGTACGCGGACTGACCGATATACAGCGGGCAGCCCGCAGCCTATATCTTATTAAGGCCAGTTTCGGGACAAACCGACACACATTTGCAACTGCACCGAAAGGCGTCTGCAACATTTCTGCATCGTTCCCTGCAGTGCAGGAACGGCTTCGCCGGGTCATAATTGAAAACCTTGACTTCGAGCATCTGATTAAAACCTATGACCGGGAAAACGCGCTGTTTTATTGCGATCCGCCATATTTTGAAACCGAAAAATACTACCGCTCCCGCTTTAAAGAAAGCGACCACAAACGGCTGGCCGATGCGCTTCACAGCATCAAGGGCCGTTTCCTGCTGTCCTACAATGATTGCCCACAGGTGCGGGAGTTGTATGCCGACTGCATTATTGAGCCTGTTTCGCGGCGTAATACGCTGTCTGCGCAAAGTGCGGACGGCTACAAAGAAGTTCTTGTTCGCAACTATGAATTGTAACGGAAAGCGTTATATCTTACCAAAATGAAGACGCCCCACTAAAGATTATTTTAGAATGGTCGCAGGGGCGATAAGGTGATAAAAAATCATCTCTCCCGCTTGTTAGGTGAAAGACGCTGGACACAGGCGCGGCTTGCACGAGAAACAGGCATCCGTCCGTCGACCATTTCCGCCTACTACAACGAACTGGCGGAGCGCATCAGTTACGAGCACATGGATCGCATTTGCGAAGCTCTCGACTGTGATGTAAGTGATCTTCTGGAACGAGTGCCTTCTCGGCAGCGCAAAACGGGCAAAGACCTAATCTTAGAACAGCACGGAAACCGAAAAACTAAACAATAAGCGGGAAACGAAAAAGGCGTTTTAGAGGTATTTAAACACTTCTAAAACGCCTTTTTTGTTTCTCAAATTTGAGTGGAAATCCCGCTATTTCTTTTTCATTTTAAAATCAAAGTCTTTTCAATTTTTTTGCAAAGCAACACCGCCATTGATATCGGCAAAAACAGAAAATAAATGAATAAGACTTATATTTTTTGCCGATAATGTGCTATACTATATTGCAATGGGGGATACTATGATCTATATTTCCGTCGAAGATGCGGCAAAAAAATGGAACGTGTCGGAGCGGTCTGTCCGGAATTATTGCGCTATAGGCAAAATTCATGGGACAATTCTTGCCGGAAAGACTTGGAAAATCCCGGAAACAGCGGAAAAGCCAAAACGCAAGAACGCAAAAATAAAAAACGACCTGCTGTCTGTTCTGCAGGAGGAAAAAAGGAAGCAGAGGAAGGGCGGAATCTACCACAAAGTTCAAATCGATTTGACGTACAATTCCAATCATATCGAGGGAAGTCGCCTGACGCATGAACAGACCCGCTATATTTTTGAGACGAATACAATTGGAATGGAAAATAGTGTGGTGAATGTTGATGACATTATAGAAACCACCAACCACTTTCGATGCGTTGATTTTGTTATTGAAAACGCGATGCAGCCGTTATCAGAGACATTCTTCAAACGGCTGCATTTCACATTGAAAAATGGGACAAGTGACTCCAGAAAAGACTGGTTTGCGGTCGGTGAATATAAGCGCGTACCGAACGAAGTTGGCGGGCGTGCCATAGCTGAGCCGGAAGAGGTAGCGTCTCAGATCAAAGCCTTGTTGGCTGCGTATAATGGATCCAAAACGCATTCTCTGGAACAAATTGTGGCATTTCACCATGACTTCGAATGTATTCACCCGTTTCAAGACGGGAATGGGCGTGTAGGGCGGCTGATCCTTTTTAAAGAGTGCCTGAAAAACAATATTGTACCGTTTATTATAGAAGATGATTCAAAACTGTACTATTACCGCGGCCTGCACGAATGGAATCAAGAACATGGGTATCTAATGGATACCTGCCTTGCAGCACAAGATCAGTTCAAAGCGTATTTGGACTATTTCAGGATTCCATATTCCGAGTGAATTCTTCCCGCAGCTCCCGCTTATACTTGTAATACGTATTCCGTGCGATGCCAATCAGCTTGATGCAGTCGGCATCAGTGAGAGTTCCATCGAAATCACGGCTGTATTTTTTGATCTGCTCCTTACAGGGGGCAGATTTTTTTATGGTAAGCTTTCGCCCCGGCGTCTGGCCAATCTGCTTGCCGTTCAGGCGCGCCGTCAGGATGCCCTCGCGGGTACGCTGGTGCAGGTCGTCCACCTCTTTCTGTGCCTGGGCAAAGGCAAGACGAATCTGCTCCTTGGCAAGGTCGGCGGTGTAGCGGTTCAATGCGTTCATAATGCCGGAAACAAAACGGTCCGTTGCGGCGCTGCCGGTCTCCGGCGAGGAGCTGACCTGCCGCTGCAAGGCTTGCTTGTAGGTGTCTGTGTTGATGTGCGGCTCCTTCAAAAAGCAGAGCGTCACACCGCGGTTATACAGTGCTTCGTACAGGGCGCAGCCCTCCTCGGCGCTGCGGCTCATGCGGGAAACACTGTCAAACACGATGGTATCCTCGGGCTGTACAACGTGCAGCAGCTTGTCCAGCTCCTGCCGTCCGCGGCAGGCCGTGCCGGTGTAGATCTCCCGCACAATATGCGCTGCAGGGTAGGCAGCGGCAATGTTGCGCACCTGGCGCTCGATATTCTGCTGTGGTGTGGAAATGCGGCAGTAGCCGTACACGGGCATGGTGGTATCACTCCTGGCGTTCCTTTGATTTGATATAACATTATACAGCGGAACACAGAGCTTTGTCAATGAGTTTTGATACTTTACGAGGTAACCTTACTTTTGGTACAGCCTGCGCAAAAAACCAGGCAAAATACAGTCGAAATAAATATGATATTATGCCGTGATGACATAATATCTCTGAAATCATGGAGCTTTAAATGGGGTTCCATGCTGTGATTGTATCTGTTATTAGGTATAGAAAAAAGCAGACCTGGCAAGGTCTGCTTTTTTGTAAATAAAGATGCTGATGTTATTGAGCCGGAACGTAGCTGAGTCTTTCTGTCAGAGAAAGGCGGTGCACACCGTTGCTGTTGGGTTTCAGATCGGTGATGGCATCCAGCGCGGTGCAGATCTCCTCCAGCGTGGCGCGTACATCGCGCACCGTCAAAGGCAACAGGCCGACGGTATCGCTGGCGTGGTTGATCTGGTTGCGGTACTGCTGTACCTTCTGGTAGCCGAGGATCGTCTCGATCAGCCTGCCACGCTGTGACTCATCCAACAGCAGCAGCCCCTCCTGAACGGAGCGGTCCAGATACCGGTTCAGCTCGTCGTCAGTGGCAATGCGGAAGAACGTGGTGTCGTCGGCGTTGGAGGCCGTGCGGTCCAGCCGCAGGTCCGAATCAAAAATCAGGCCCGGCTTGTTGTTCTTCTTGATCTCCGCTGCCATCAAGGCGGTGCGGCAGAAATGGAAGTGGAACAGCGGATACGACCAGTTTTTGCCCTTGTTCTGCAGCTGGGACGCCAGGAAGTCAACGCCCTTCTGGGTGGGCTGCACAAAGATGTGGCTGCACACAAAGGCGGGCGTCTGCTCGCTCAGCAGGGTGAACGCCTGCTGGAACATATCGTGGTTCAGGCACCAGCGCACCAGCGTGGGCAGGGCGCGGGCCTTCTTTTTGTCCAGGTTGCGGAACTCCTTTTTAAAGCCCTCGTTCAGCAGGTCGTAAAGCAGGGTGTCCAGCTTATTGCGGGTGACGTTGGTGTCCTTCAGCACGTCGGTCAGGGCGGCTTTCAGGGCCGAGATGTCATCCAGCAGGCGGGCCGCATTGCAGAGCAGCAGATCCTCCGAGAATTTCTCGATGCTGTTCAGCAGGGTAGCCGTCTTGGGGGAGCTGACGGCGGAAACGCGCAGGTAGCCGGACAGCCGCCCCGTGCGGCCCGTGGCAAAGAACTCATCCGTGGCGGAGATCAGGTCGAACAGGTCGTACAGCTTGTCACTGTCGCGGACAAGTAAGGGTTTGCCTTCCACCAACTCGGTATACAGCACATGGGCGGTGACGTCGCGGATGTCGCGCAGGTAGCGGGCCACAGCCACCAGCAGCATGGCGGTGTCACGCATACCGCCGGACAGGTCGATGTAGAGCGTGTCACCGGGTTGAACCTTCTGCACAATATCCTGGATGGCCTTGGCCTGGGCGCCCTCGTTCATGCTGTCGGGCACGGGGATGGAGACAAAGCTGTCCGCCGGGATCCCGGCTGCGGGCAGGACCTGCTGCCGGAAGTAGTCCAGGGTCGTAATATCCTCGCCGCCGTCCGGCGCGGGCACGCTGGCGGCATTGCGGACGCTGGCGCTGCAGAGGGCCAGGACCGTATCGGGGCGGCGCTCCTTCTGCTTTTGCAGCTCATACAGGACTGTCTCGTTGGTTTGCGCGCGGCTGTAGGCACCGTTTTTGATGTCTGGCTTATAGGCACTCATAAAGAACAAAAGGATATTGCTCATGATCTTCTCCTGACGATAAAAGGGTAGAATAACGAAAAAAGCACGCCCGCCGGGCCGGTTTCAGCCGCCGAAGGGCGTGCTTTTTCTATAGGGCGGAGGAAAGGGAAAGTTAAAGGAGGGTGGGAAAATTCCCGCAATGGGGTGGGTAAGATACATCATGAAAATGAAATGATGGTTAATCGTAATCATCACGTTTCAATTCCCGCAACGCGGGTAAGATATACGGCAAACTTTTCCCAACCGTTGTAGGGGCGAGCATTGCTCGCCCGATGGGTTACCCGTCAGGTTGTGCTTTACGGTAGGTTGCGGGCGGGGCATGCCCCGCCCGCATGTTTGCGTTGCGCACAGCCTTGCAAGGTAACCGCAGCAACATTCCCGCAACGCGGGTAAGATACATCCTGGGATATCGGTTCGAATATTCATGATTTCTTGTTTCAATTCCCGCAATGCGGGTAAGATACATCATGGCATAGAATAATAAATGTACGATAGATATCATGTTTCAATTCCCGCAACGCGGGTAAGATACATCTTCCAAAAATAAAAAGCAAACAAATATTCAAAATCGGTTTCAATTCCCGCGGCGCGGGTAAGATACATCTGCAAAAACAACGGAAACACACGGTGTCAATGCACCTGTCCTTGTGCAAGCCGCCTGTTTTGCTCTTTTATTATAGCACGCACGTCGTTTTTTGTCTACGTTCTGCACAAAATCTGCCGGGCGGCACTGCATTTTTCTGCCGGGGGCCTGCGCGTACCCCCTTCTTTTGCAGGCAAAAACCGGGCCGAAAAACCGAGGTACGCGCAAAGGGGCAGGCCGTATGCTCTCGAAAAGCGTTTTGCAGCAGCCCGAAGCCCTTACTCCTCCCGTCAGGCTCTCTCCCCCACCGCCTGCGGGCGGAGCCCCCTCCCAGAGGGGGCCGAGAGGAAAAAAACGATATTTTTTTATTTTCTTTTTAACTTTCCCCGGCACCGGCCCTATAGCAGGGGTGTAAGCAGAAAGCAAACCCCAACCGAAGGAGGTATACCGCGGTGTTCGTCAACTTTACCAACCATCCCAGCGGCAGCTGGAGCGCGGCACAGCGCCGGGCTGCGCAGGTCTACGGCGAGATCCTCGACCTGCCGTTTCCCGATGTGCCGCCCACGCTTTCCGCCGCCGAGGTGGCCGCCCTGGCCGACGAGTGGGCGGCGCGCATCCTGGCCCTGCGTCCGGCCTGCGTGCTCTGCCAGGGTGAGATGACCCTGACGACCCGGGTGGTGCGGCTGCTGCAAAGCCGCGGCGTGCCCGTGGTGGCCGCCTGCAGTGCCCGCTGCGCCGCCAGCCGCACCGACGCCGACGGCTGCACCCACCGCCAGACGGAGTTTCGCTTCGTCCAATTCCGGGAATATCCCTGAACCGTTAAAAATCCACTTTGCAGGAGGTGAAACGCCATGCCCGACTTCTGGGAGGTCTTTACGGATCTGTGCGAGCAGATCCACGACGGCTACAACGATAGCCGCAAGGAGGACTGACACTCCTCCCCCTGTTCTTCCGTCCATCCACCCCATACCTAAGGAGGCTTACCATGTCTTTCTTCGATGACCTTTCCCCGCTGGGGAAGATCCTGTGCGGCGCTGCCCTCGTGGCCGCCGCCCCCGTGGCTGCTGCGGCAGCCATCCCCGTCTGCGCCGCCATCGGCACCGTGGGCGTTGGCCTGGGCGCCAGCTCCGCCGCCGTGGTCACGGCCAGCGTCACCGCCGTCGGTGCGGTGGAGACCGCCGCCGCTACCGTTGGCACCGCCATGGGCGGCGTCGGCGTGGCCGAGGCCGTGAAGGACGTCCGCGAGTGACGCCCATTGGCCGGCCAGCCTGCCTCCCTCTGCAAAGGGAGGCTTTTTTAATAGAACGGTCACTTTTTTGTATATATACTGGAAAAGTGACAAAACAGTTGGTATAATGTTCGTAAAAACACAGGAAAAGGAGGAAGAATCTGTGATACTTGCACAATATACGATTCGTTCCAAGCAGGAATACATCTTCCGTTCCAACCGGCTGCTGGACATTGTGGGCGGCACCGAGATGATCCGCGATGCGTTCGACTGGGTGTTTGCCGCAGCAGAGCAGGAGGGCGTCACATGCCAGCCTGCGGATGTGCCGTTCAAGCTGCAGGCGGTGCAGGATGCCTTTGCTGCCGGGACGCTTGGCATGGCGGAGTTGTTCCGGGGCGGCGGCAACCTGACGGTGCTTTACCGTGACCGGGACACCTATCTGCGCGTCAACCGCCGGTTCAGCCGCCTTGTGCTGGAAAACGCCCCCGGCATGGTCCCCATGGCCGCCTGCTGTGAGGCGAACGGCCAGAACTACAGCGCCGACTACAGCGCCCTGATGGCCGCGGTGGACGCCGAGAAAAATCGGATGCTGCCGGGCCGCGCCGACTACGCCGCGCCCTTTGCCCTGCGGGACCGCACAACGAACCAGCCCATCGTCTGCCGCGTGCCCTTTGCGGGCGGCCAGCGGGAGCTGACCGCCGAGAGCCGCAAAAAGTGGGAGAAGGGCCAACGCTCCGACAAGCGGAACGACGGAAACCGCCTGCTGGATGAGATGACCACCGAATGGCAGGAGGAAAGCCTGCTGGCGGTCATCCACGCGGACGGCAACAACATGGGCGTGAAGATTCAGCAAAAGCTGAACGGCAGCATCGACTATGATTTCTGCGTCAGCACGATGCGCGCCTTCACCGCCGAGATCGCCGACGCCTTCACCCGCACAGGTGAGACCTCGCTGCGGGATACGATGGCGTACCTACAGAAAGAAGGATACCCAGGTCTGAAGGAGACCGCCTACCACTACCGCATTGTGGTGGCCGACGGCGACGACTTTACCTTTATCTGCAACGCCCGCTTTGCATTGGAGTACACGCGCAACTATCTTAAAGCCGTGCATCAGAAGAAGGACTACAGCTCCTGCGCGGGTATCTGTATCTTCCACAGCGGTTACCCGGTGGCGCGCGCCTACGCCCTGGCAGAACAAGCCTGCGACAACGCCAAGAAACCCGTGCATGAGACCCACGCCGAGGAGTGCTGGCTGGACTTCCACTACCTGCACAGCGGCATTGACGGCAATCTGGACAACATCCGCAGCTGGCAGAAAACCGACGCCCTGATGGCCCGCCCCTGGCTGGTGGAGGATGGCAATACGGTGTTCACGCTGGAAAAGGCGAAGGCACTGATAAAGTACATTCAAGACCACAAGGACCAGGGCACGAACCGCAGCAACCTGAAAAAGATCGCCGCCGCGCTGGAAGAAAGCCGTGGTGCTGCCAAAATGGAACTTGCGCGGGTTCAGTACCGCGACCCGGATTTTGCCGATGCGCGGTGTGCGTTCAGCCCCAACGAGGATTACCAGCTGAAAGCGCTGTATGACATTACCGAAATTTACGATCTCTGGATCGCCGGAAGGGGGAAATGACCGATGGATGTGATCCGAATCACGCTGCACTCCGACCTGTGCGCCGGAAATGGGGAAAGCCGCGGCAACGCGGTGGATACCGACATTGTGCTGACCGCCGCCGGTCTGCCGCGCATCCCCGCACGGCGGCTTAAGGGCTGCCTGCGCGCTGCTGCCGGGGAGCTGGCCGCCCTTGGCGATGAAGCCGCCGCGTACACGGCGGAGCTGTTCGGCGATAAAGTGGGCCGTCAAGGCTGCCTGTGGGTGGGGGATGCCGCCCTGCCGCAGGAGGCTGCGTTCACTGCCTGGTTGAAACAGAATCCTGCGTGGGCTGACCACAGCCGCGTGGAACAGCTGTATACAGACGTCCGCGGCCAGACCCGCCTGAAAGACGGCGTGGCCGATGACGGTAGCCTGCGCTTTACCCGCGTGCTGGGCCAGTATGACCCGCTGGACAAAACCAAAGCGCTTGTGTTTGAAGCGCCGGTGCGGCTGGAAAATGCCTCGCCCGAGGCCGTGCGCCTGCTGGAGCACTGCTGCGCCGCGACCCGTCACATGGGCACCCACCGCAACCGCGGCCTGGGCAATGTGCGGCTTGCGTACATCCGCGGCGCGGGCAAGCCTGCCGCACCGCAAAATCCGGCCCTGCCCGATGCGGGCATGGTCACGCTGACATACCATGTACAGCTGAAAATGCCGCTGACGCTGCCCGGATGCGGCGAGCAGTTGACCGCCATCCCGGCGCGCAGCGTCATTGGCTGCCTGGCCGGGGCGTATCTGCGGCAGGGAACGGCGGCGGATGCCGCTTTCCGCCAGCTGTTTTTGGATGGCACGGCCCGCTGGAGCCCGCTGACGCCGGTGATCGGCGGGAAAGTTTCCTACCCAGCTCCGCTTGCGCTGGTCTACCTGAAAAACGATGGTGTATATGCTAACCGTTGCGCTGAGACCCCGACCGGCAAGCAAAAGACCTTGTCTGGCGTCTACACTGCGCCTGGCAAAAACGGTTTGCTGGCGGCATCCGTCCCGACGATAACGACCTACCACCACAAGCATCGCGACGCCAACTCCGATGCGACGCTTTATATGCAGCAAGCCGTGCAGGCCGGGCTGGTCTATGGCGGTACGGTGACGCTGCCGACGGCGCTGGCCGGGCGGGCCGCTGCGCTGCTGAGCACCGCCCCGCTGCGGTTTGGCCGCAGCAAAACTGCCCAGTACGCCGTGTGTGAGCTGCTGGGCCGCATCACCGCCGCGCCCGTGCAGGAGGCGCAGGTAACGGTCCGCAAAGGCGAGCCATTCTTCGTCCTGCTGGAAACGGACCTGATCCTCGACACCGACGCCCCCACGCCGGAGGCGGCAGCCGCTGCGCTGCTGGGCAGCCTTGGTGTGGCCGCCCACCGCACCGGCAAAGATTACTTACTGTATCACACGATTGGCGGCTATAACGCGATGTGGCAGATGCCCAAGCCGCGCCGCACCGCGGTCTGCGGCGGCAGCGTCTACCGCTTTACCGCCGACGAGGACGCCGCGCTGCCGTCGCACTTTACCCCTGCCGCTGCCGAGCTGGTGCAGGAGGGCTTCGGCTGCTGCCGCGTGCTGAATCAATCGGAGATGGCTGCGCTGACCGTGGAGCGCAAGGCGGCTGTAGATACCTTTGACCCCGCGGCGGACGGCGACTGCGAGCCGCTGCGCCGGGCGCTGATGTTCCAGCAGGCCAAAGAAATTATGCAGGCGACGGCGTGGGATCTGGCCAACAGCGGGACCTGCCGCCTGGACACCGGCGCGCTGGGCCGCCTGCGCCTGATGCTGGCCGAGGCCGACAGTTTGCAGGACCTGCGCAACCGAGTCAAGAGCATCAAGACCAAGAACAAACGGGAAGGCGCCGACACACTGCTGAAAAGCCTGTACGGCACGGACACCACGCCCGCACTGCCTGCCATGCTGGCGGCAGACCCGGAATTTGCGGGCGAGATGGCGCAGTCCTTCCCGCAGCTGCAGCAAAGCATTGCAGACTGCTGGAAACTGCCGCTGGAAAGCACAATCCACCTGCTGTACTACCGCCGCGAGAAGGAGGAAACGGAAAATGCGTGAGAAGCTCAAGCTATATTATTGCTGCCGGTTCACCCAGCTTTCGCCCCTGCGCCTTTCCGGCGGCAAGAATGACCGCACCGACAACGACCTGATGCTGGACAGCCGCGGTCTGCCCATGATCCCGGGCAGCGCGCTGGCCGGTGTGCTGCGCGGCAGACTGACCCGTGAGGAAGCCAATTTGCTGTTCGGCAGGGACACCGTGGGCGATGCCATGACTGAGAGCGCCGTGCTGGTGGGGGATGTCGCCCTGCCCGCCGACGCGAAGGTGCGGTTCACCCACCGCGACGGCGTCGGTCTGGACGAGCACAAGGTCGCCGTCCCCAAGGCAAAATATGACTTTGAGACGGCGGAGTGCAGCGCGCCTTACACCGCTGTAATCGAGTGGAGCGGCTGGTCGGATGATCCCGCGCTGCCGCTACTGGACGACCTGCTGGCCGGGGCCGCTGCCGATGGACTTGCCTTCGGCGGGCGCACGACCCGCGGGTATGGCCGCATGGCGGCGGAGATTCATAAAAAGGTGTTTCACTTCCCGGCTGATCTGGACGCCTGGCTGGCCTTTGACCCCGACACCGCGGACGCTTTTGCCGACGCGGACGCCGTAGCCGGTCGCGAGATGGTCCCGCAGGAAAATGTCTTGTGCGCTGAACTGCGTATGACAGGCAGCTTCATCGTGCGGCGGTACACTTCCGATGTGGCTGTTGATGAGGACAAAAGCGGGCCGGATTACTGCGCACTGGAAAATGGCAATGGCCGCCCGGTGCTGCCTGGCACCGGCTGGGCAGGCGCGTTCCGCCACCACATGCGGGCCATGCTGGATGAGATGGGCGGCACTGCGCAGCAGAAAGCTGACGTGAACGCGCTGTTCGGCTATTTCGATGACGGTGTACTTAAAAAGCGCTCAGCTCTGGCTTTTGATGAAACCGAAATTTCCGGCGGGCAGGCGTACACCCTAACCCGCAACGCGTTGGACCGCTTTACCGCGGGCACAGCCAGCAAGGCGCTGTATACATCCTGCGTGCAGCAAGGCGGGCAGGGAACGCTGACGATCCGGCTGCGCAGGGGCGCACTGGATGTATTCCAGCGGCAGCTGCTCGGCGCAGCACTGCTTGACCTTGACCGCGGCTATCTGACAGTCGGCGGTGAGAACAGCGTGGGCCGCGGGCGAGCCACAATCACAGCCCTGACGCTGAACGGATACCCGTTGCAAAAAGAAGATCTGCTCCACGCTTTGGCGGAGGTGGAAAAATGAGCGATAACAAACCATGGGTGAAGGATAGCGGCCATGCGACGGAATCTGAGCTGGCAGCGCTGGTACAAAAAAACCCTATAGATGGCTGCTGGGCGGCGTTTTACACGGACCGCTTTGCGGCGGGCCGCACTGCCGACGGTGTCCCATTGTCCACGCCGGAAAACCTGCTGGAACTGCGCGTGTTCGGCGAGGCGGGCGAACTCTGGCTCTGCCGGAGCCGCGTAGGCCAGCCGTTCCGCTGGCGGTTGGCTGTGGACGCGGGAGACTACCTGACCGAAACCCAACTGCTGGACATTGCCGAACAGGATGGCGACAGCATGATGTCCACCAGCGGCGGGCACTACACCCTGCCCGCGGACAAGGACGACGCGCTGCTTCTGCACGAATATCTTGACTACGACCCCGAAAACGGGATGGCCTTTGTGGCCGACACCCGTTGGGTGGGCTTTGCAAAGGGGGAACAATAAATGGCAAACGTCGTAAACCCCTACAGCTTTGTGCCGCTGGGCACCGCGCCCGCCCGCACCTCGCTGGACGCCTGCTATACCGGCCCGCTGCTGACCGGGCGGCTGGACTACACCCTGACCACTGACACGCCGCTTCTCATCCCGGATTCGGCCAAGGTCGTGAAGGATGAGAAAATCGACCATAAGAGATACCCTTTTTTCCGCCTGCCGGACGGCACACCGGCTATCCCGGGCAGTGAGATGCGCGGTGCCATGCGTGGCGTGTACGAGGCTGTGACCAACAGCTGCCTGTCCGTGCTGCTGGACAGCACGGAGGAGCCGTTCAGCCAGCGTCTGCCCTCGACGAACGGCTTCAAGGACCACGGCCTGCTGGGCATCGACCCGGAGACGGGAGAGTGGGTGCTGTATGCGGCGGATGTGGTGGACTACCTCAAACTGTCCGAGGGCCGCGACGGCTCCCTCATGCGCAACGGCTGGCTGAACTGGTACGGCAGAGAATACCACAACGGCCAGCACACCCGGCTGCGCCCGGACAGGCCCTCTGGCTGGCTGCAATTCAACCGGCCCATCACGCTGCGCAACAAAAACTACCATGTGCGGCTGCTGGCGCCCAAGCCGGGCCGCCCGGTCATCTTCCGCTGGCAGGACGACACGCCCTACCGCGCTTTGAGCAATATCCTGAAAAAGTCCGCCGACAACGACCCCCGGAGCGCTGCGCACGGCGACCTGCTGGCGGCGCTGGAAAAGGTACATAACGGCGACCCTGCGCAGGGCGGGCTTGTGCCGGTCTGGTATCTGCTGGCCGACGACAACGGCACGCCGCGCTGCTACCTGAGCGGCGCGTCCATTGGCCGCGTCATGCAGGGCCGCAGCTGGGCCGAGATCATGGGCAATTACGCCCCCTGCGCGGACACCGACGCCCTGTGCCCCGGCTGTGCGCTGTTTGGCACGGTCAAGGGCAAGGGCACATCCGGGCGCGTGCGGTTTACCGACGCCGAAGCGGCGCAGTACGAGAGCCTTGGCAACAAAACGCTGCCGATTTTGAGCGGTCCCAAGCCCAGTGCGTATGAATTTTATCTTGAAAAGCCGAAATCAACCTATGAAACGAGCATTGGGTTCTGGAATTACGATTTCTGCTCTCTGGAAGAGACCAAATACTTTCCGGACGGAACCAAACGAACGATAAAAAAGTTCCGTGTGTACACCCCGCAGCCGCGCGGCAGAAAGTTCTACTGGCACAGCGCACCCCGCACGGAGAACGAGCGCTCCAACCAGAACGCCACGCTCGAAGCCATGAAGGGCACGTTCAAGGGCAGCGTCTACTTTGACCGCATCACCCGCGCACAGCTGGAGGAACTGGCCTTTGTGCTGACGCTGGGCGAGAACACGCCCGCCAGCCCCCGCCTGCACAAAATCGGCCACGGCAAGCCGGTGGGCTACGGCAGCTGCAAAATCACCCTGACCGGCGGCGAGCTGCGCACCCTGGCGCAGCAGGACGGCACGCTCTGCTACACCACCGAGCCGCTCCCCTTAGATTCCCTGTTGGCCGCCCATGGGCGCATCGACACAGACAGCACGTCCGTAAAGAGCCTTTTGAAGATTGCGGACAAGCGCAGCACCCAGAGCAAGACCGTAGAATATCCGAGTGCCAAAGACAAAAACGGCAACGACAAGATTTTCAACTGGTTCTCCCAGAACCGCAAGCACGCAAAGAGCCTTGTTACGCTGCCGCACCCGCTGGACAACAACATTACGCTGGAGCCGAAGCGCGGCCCTGACCCCGCACCACGGCGGGAGGGCTTTGCCGCACCGCCGCGCCGGGAGAGTTACACCTCCACGCCCCAGCACGAGGACGCGCCCTTGTGCGTCGGCAGGGTGTACACCGGCAGAGTGACGGGCATCAAGCCTTACGGCGCGTTTGTCGATTTGGGAAGCCGCCGCAGCGGACTGGTACACATCCGTGAAATTGCAAACCACTTTGTCCAATCCGTTGACGACGAGCTGCAAATCGGCCAGACCGTGCGCGTCAGAGTGCTGGACATCAAACAGGAGGGCGGAAAAGAGAAGATTTCGCTTTCCATCAAACAGGCATAAAACCGAATAAAGAAAAAATACCCCTACCGGGAGAATGAAGTGCCCCCAAAAAGTTAGACAATATTCTGAAGTAAAAATTGTTCAAGCAGCCGAAAGGGCTTGCTGTCTGTGAATTGCAGGCGGCAAG